>VFQS010000090.1_pt1 | contig 121839 bp, 102 predicted proteins | sample 3512361 | NCBI WGS metagenome assembly VFQS01 (sample SAMN10412375, study PRJNA504923) | tailings metagenome | isolation source: Relicate 1 Philex TSF3 active mining | place: Philippines | reverse complement strand
TCCTCGAACGTGGTCATCTTCTTCTTGAAGAACCCGTAGCACAGGCGCGCCCACGCATAGTCGATCGCGATGCGAAGGCTCTTCCACGGCCCGATGTTCTTGAACACCTGCATGGCGTTCACCGGGTAGTCGTAGAACTTGCCCTCGATGAACTGCCGCGTGAGGCGTGGGACCTTGCGCCACTCTTCCTGGAGCAGGTCCTCGATGAAGTCGTAGAGATACTTGTTCTTGCTGAAGAACCGGTGCGGACCGATGTCGGTGAGGAACGTGTGCTCGCCTTCGCGGAACGTCAGCGTCTTGGCGAGCCCGCCGACCATCTCGTCCTTCTCGATGATCGTGCTCTGGCGGCCGCGCCGCGAGAGCTCCATCGCGCACGCGAGGCCCGCCGGCCCGGCGCCGAGGATCAGGATCGGCGGATCGCCGACCGCGGTGGCGGCGGCGGCTTGGGACTTGGGTCTGGTCGGTTCGGGGAGAGGCGTCGGCATCGGCAGCTTCGGTCGGTCCTGATTACGGTTCATCGGACAAGACGCACGCGGCATGGAGAAGAAGTTCCAACTCGCGGGGCCAAGGCGGGCCGACCGACCGTCCTTCGGGGCCCGCAGGACGCGGTTCCACCCCCCGAGCCTGCGAGGTGTCGCGGTCCGCAACACGCGGCCAGCGCCCGACGGCCCCCACGAGCGCCAGGTCGCCCCCGGTCCTACCCCGGGCGAAGAAACCTGTGACAGGACTGTGGACGGGGCGGCCCCCCGGCGGCTACCTTCCGCGCTCCCCGTCCCGACCTCCTCGTTCGCGAGGGCCGGTCGAGCCAGGGAGACAGTCCCACCCGCACGGGAACAACGTGCGGGCCGTGTCTTTCCGCGCAGGAAGCTGCGCCGACTCCGAGTGTCGATTTTTGGAACGAGCAACCCGGAGCCGTAGATCGAGCGTCTCGCCACGTCGGTGAGACCGAGTGCTAAAGTCCAAAGTAGGTTCAGTAGTGGGTAAGCGTCTTTTCGTTGGTAATCTCTCCTTCAACACGATGGAGGACGAGCTCATCGCCGCGTTCGAACAGGATGGCCGCAAGGTCGAGAGCGCGCACATCATGGTCGATCGCGACACGGGCCGTAGCCGTGGCTTCGCCTTCGTCGAGATGGGCTCCGATGCGGACGCCCAGGCGGCGATCCAGGCCCTCAACGGCACCGACCTCGGTGGCCGCACCCTCAAGGTGAATGAGGCCATGGAGCGTCAGCCGCGTGGTCCGGGCGGCGGCGGTGGCGGCGGCGGCGGTGGCCGTGGCGGCTACGGCGGTGGCGGCGGCGGCGGTGGCCGCGGCGGCTACGGTGGTGGCGGCGGCGGCGGTGGCCGCGGCGGCTACGGCGGTGGTCGCGATCGCGACGACCGCGGCGGCGATCGCTGGTGATCCCGCTCCTGTCGCGCTGCGCGTGAGCGCAGGACTGCGATAGCGAACAGCCCTGAGACCTCGCGGTCCCAGGGCTGTTTTCGTTTTGGGGCCGTGATCCGCGAAGGACGCCGGCCGGGAGTCCGCCCCCCCACCATGCGCCGTCGCCGACTCGGCGCGCACGGCTCGCGCGAGGTCGCCAGCACGCGATGGCTCCAGCACGCGGCCACGGCCGCAGGCGCGGCGCGCGGACCGACCGTTCGCCTACTTCGCGAACGCCGGCACGCGCGCGCAGAACTGCAGGCCCTTGTCGGGATGCAGGCTCGTCAGCACGAGCGTGCCGAGATCCGGCGCGGCGCGGCCGCGAAAGACCTCGGCAGAGCCGACGCGGACCACCACCTCCTTCTGCAGGTCGAGCACGCGTTCGTCGAGCAGCACGTAGAGGCCCTTCGTGTCGCGCGAAGACGTGATCGACACCGAGTTGTCCTTGCGGTCGAGGTCGGCCTGCACCACCGCGTTCTGCTTCGGCGCGTCCCAGAACAACCACGAGAACTGGCGCTTCCACGGCAGCACGGGCTGCCACACGAGGCGATCGGGAACGGGCGTGCGCACCGCGTCGCGAATGCGCGCAAGATGCGCCTCGTGCCCGCCTAGCGGCGCGCCGTGGCCCTGGCCCGTCACCTCCCAGTAGTCGTGCGCAAAGCCGCCCCACTTCGCGGCGGCGTCGCGGAGCTTCTTGACCGCGAACTGGTTGGGCGCGGGCGGCACCTGCGGGTCGTCGAGGCTCTGGTAGACGGCGACGAACACGTTGCGCAGGCTCGGGATCACGCCGTCCTGCACGTCGACGATCGGGCCGCCCTTCCGGCTGTAGATCGGCGTCGGCGCGCCGGCCGACGGCGCGATCGCGGCGAGGCGGTCCGCGTGGTGCCCGCCGAGCGCCCAACTGCCGTAGCCACCCATCGAGTGGCCGACGAAGACGACGCGGTCCGGGTCGACCTTCCACGTGCGCAACGCGGCATCGACGAGGTCGAGCACGAACTCCTCCGTGCCGGAGTCGGTCCATCCATACTCGGTCGCTTCGAGACACTCCGGCGCCACGATCACGTAGCCGAGTTGCCGCACCGCCGCCTCGTAGGCCGAGAACGCGCCGCCCGCGTCCGCGGACCCAACACCGCCGCCGTGCATCGCGATCGCAAGGCCCTTCGGCTTCTTGGTCTCGCCGCCGACGATGTAGCGGCCGCGCGCAGGCTCCCCGGTCGCCTTGTCCGCTGGGTAGAACCGATGGTCGCCGCTGCTCTCGAGCTTCTTGCCCTTCCCCCATCGCTCGGCAATCGACTTGCTCCACAACGCGCGCGCCTTGGCGTCGAGCGGGACCGCAGACAGCGTCGGCAGCAACGCGTCCAACTTCGACCGCCCGTCGCCGCGCCGCACGTCGAGTTCGAAGGCCTCGCGGACGATCGCATCGAGTTCCTTCTGGGTCTTCGGCTTCTGCGGCTTCTCCTGCGCGATTGCCGACGGAACGCAGGCGGCAGCGAACAGCGCGGCGAACAAGAGACGGCGGCGAAGGACGCGCATGGCGGCGCGCAGCATAGGCAGGTCCGTGTGCGTGGTCGAACGACGGACGCAGGCCGAGGCCGACGACATGAAGCACGCATGAGCGCGCGCAGCCAAGTCGAAGGCCGGACCACAGGCGCGCTCGCGACGTGACGCAGGTGCACGAGGCGGCCACGAAACGGCCCGTTCTCCTGGCGCGCGACGAAGCGCATGCGGCAGCACATTCCCGACAGCGGAACCCACCTGCCTACGGGACGATCCCCGACGCGCGACCTCGACGCGGCGGATGCGCGGCAGCGTGCGACGACCGGCCAGCGGAGCATGGCTGCGCCTTGCCGCGGGTTCGTCGCGGGCCCAAGATGCGCCGTTTCCCTTGGTCGACAAGCTCCTCCTCAGTTTCGCAGCGCTCGCGATGGGCCCGCTGCTCGTCGTCGCCGCGCGCAAGCACGCGTGGTCGACCGTGCTCGTCGACAGCTTCTGCGTCGTGACGATCAGCGGCTTCTCGCTGCTGCACCTGCTGCCCGAATGCGCCGAGCAGGCCGGCTGGCTCGCGCTGCCGCTGGCGCTGGTCGGGTTCCTCGCGCCGACGCTGGCCGAACGCGGCCTGCAGCGCAACAGCCCCTCGCTGCGGCGGCTCGTGCTCGTGCTCGCGGTGCTCGGCATGGCGGCGCACGACACGCTCGACGGCATCTTCCTGCACGCGTCGGGCCACGCGCACGACGCGCACGCAGGCGCCGACCACGGCCACGCGCACACGCACAGCGCGACCGCGTGGGCCGTCATCCTGCACCGCATCCCGGAAGGCATCGGCATCTGGTGGATCGTGCCGCGCACGCTGGGCCGCACCGCCGCCGTGCTCGTGATGGCGGTGACGATCCTCGCGACGCTGTTCGGCTTCTTCCTCGGCCACGACCTCGAACAGTCCACGTCGGGCCTCGCGCTGCTGCAGTCGCTGCTCGCCGGCTCGCTGCTGCACGTCGTCTTCCACGCGCACATCCCGGCCCCCAACGACCGCCAACGGCTGCACCTCGCGTCCGTCTTCGGCGCGGCGATCGCCGTTGCGGTGCTGTGGTTCGTGATCCACGGCCACGTGCACGACGACGGCCAAATGGCGCCGTCGCACGTGTTCTTGCAGCTCGCGATGGAGTCGGCGCCGACGCTGCTGCTCGCCTACCTGCTCGTCGGCCTGTGCCACGCGTTCCTGCCACAAGGCTGGCTCGCGCGCATGACGAAGGGCTCGCCGCTGCAGCAGGCGCTGCGCGGCGTCGCGATCGGCCTCCCGCTGCCGGTCTGCTCGTGCGGCGTCGTGCCGATCTACCGCCAGCTCGTCGCGCAGGGCGCGTCGCTCGCGGCGGCGATCGCGTTCCTGGTCGCGACGCCGGAGCTCGAGATCGCCGCCGTGCTGCTGACGTGGCAACTGCTCGGTCCGGAGATCGCGGGCATGCGCGTCGTGATGGCCGCGCTGCTCGCGCTGTCGGTCGGCGTCGCGGTCGCGATGCTGCACAAGAAGGCGGCCAAGGCCGCGGTGAACGACTCCCACGAGGAGCTGCCAGACACCGCAGTGCGCGGCACGTTCGGCCAGCGCATCGTCGAGGCGCTGCGATTCGGCTACGGCCCCGCGGTCGACAACACGGCGACCTGGATCCTGATGGGCCTCCTGCTGTCGGCGCTGCTGATGCCCTACGTCAGCAAGGAGTGGATCGCGTCGCTGCCGCCCGGCATCGACGTGCCGATCGCGGCGTTGATCGGCCTGCCGCTCTACGTCTGTGCGACTGGCAGCACGCCGCTCGCGGCGATCCTGCTCGGCCAAGGCATGTCGCCGGGCGCCGTGCTCGCGCTGCTGCTGACGGGCCCCGCCACCAACATCACGACCTTCGGCATGCTGCGCCGGCTCCACGGCGGCGGCGTCGCGGTGACGTTCGCGCTGTCGATGTGGATCGGCACGATCGCGCTCGGCTACGCCGCGAACGCGATCCTGCCCGCGCGCACCGGCGGCGAGCTCGCCGCGACGATGGCGCACGTCCACGGAACAGGCGGCTGGGTCTGGCTGTCGCTGCTCGCGCTGCTGCTGCTGTGGTCGCTGCTGCGTCAGGGCGTGCGGCCGTTCCTCGAACGGCTGTTCGAATCGCCAGCGAACCTGTCGGGCCACCACCACGACCACGCTGGCCACTCGCACGGCGGCTCGTGCTGCGCGCACGAGCACGACGACGGGCACGCGCATGCGCACGCGGCGCCGCTCGCGAAGGCCGCGACCGGCCCGAGCCTCGGCAAGATCGACCTCGCTCCGCGCGCAAAGGCCTCGGACGCCACCAAGCCCGAGAAGCCGGACGGCGGCTGCTGCGGCCACTGAACCGCACGACCCGGAACGGAGCCGATGCGCTCCGTGTCAGCAGCCAGGAAATCGCCGAGCCCGCGGCTATGGTGCGCCGCGTGGGATCCTGGACGCTCTACACCAGCAACCGAGTCGACGCGCTCGTCGAGGCGCTCCTCGGACGGATGCGCGCAGAGCCGCTGCCGCCGCTCGATAAGGAGATCGTGCTCGTGCAGAGCCGCGGGCTCAGTCGCTATCTCGAGATCGAGATCGCGCGTCGCGAAGGCATCGCCGCCAGCCTCGACCTGCCGTTCGTCGGCTCCTACCTGCAACGGCTGTGCGGCCGCAGCGAACGCGACGACGCGTGGTCGATCGCGGCACTGACGCTGCGCATCTTCCGACTGCTCGGCGACCCGGCGCGAAGCGAGTCGCTCGGGGCAGCGCACGACTACGTTCGCGACGACCCGACACAGAAGAAGCGGCTCGCGCTCGCCGAGGCGCTCGCGCAACGGTTCGACGACTACCAACTCTACCGCCCCGACTTCCTGCGCCAGTTCGCGAGAGGCGAGAGCCCTCGCCTTCCGCACGCGGACTGGCAGCAACGACTGTGGCGCATGCTGCTCGACGAACGCGGCGAGGACGCAGCGGCAGCGCATCGCGTCGACGCGTTGCGCGCGCGCATCGAGAGCGACGAGGAGCTCGACTTGCCGACGCGGCTCTCGGTGTTCGGCGTCTCGACGATGCCGCCAGCATTCCTCGACGTGCTGGGCCTGCTGAGCCAGCGCATCGACGTCGCGCTCTACGTGCAACGGCCGTCCGCGGAGTGGTTCGGCGAAGCGAAGCGCGCGCGCAAGGGCGAGGAACGGCCCGAAGGCCCCGTGTTGCTCGCCAATCTCGGCACCCAGTGCCGCGAACTGTTCGACCTGCTGGTCGACCGCGTCGACTCGGGACTCGAGGAAGTCGAACTGGAGAGCCACGACCCCGGCACCGACTCGCTGCTTCACACGCTGCAGTCCGACATCCTCGGCATGCGCGTCCGCGGCCCCCACGCCGGCGCCGAAGCGGCGCCGCTGCAGTTATGCGCCGACGACCGTTCTCTGACCGTGCACAGCGCGCACGGCATGCTGCGCGAGATGGAGATCCTGCGCGACCAACTGCTCGCGCGGTTCGAACAGGACAAGAACCTCTCGCCGTCCGACGTGCTCGTGCTGCTGCCCGACGTCGACGCATATGCGCCGTATGTGCACGCGGCGTTCGCTCCGGTGCAGCGGCTTTTCCGCACCGTGACCGCGGACCGCAGCCCGGGCGACGCGCTGCCGCTCGCCGCGACGTTCTTGTCGTTGTTCGAGCTCGCAGGCTCGCGCTACCTCGCAGCGGACGTGCTGCAGCTCCTCGAGGACGAAGCGCTCGGTCGCAAGTTCTGCATCACGCGCAGCCAGGTCTCCACGCTGCGAACGCTCGTCGATCGCGCGCGGGTGCGTTGGGGCCTCGACGCCGGACAGAGGAGCCGCGACCTCGAACTGCCGGCGGAGGACGCCAACACCTGGGCGTTCGGGCTGCGCCGTCTGGCGCTCGGCGTCGCCACGGGCCCGGTCAAAGGACTCGTGCTCGACTGCGCGCCGTCGGCCGACGCGACGCTGTCGCGCAGCGAACTGCTCGGCAGCTTCCTCGCGCTGTTCGACGCAGTGCGCGAAGCCACGGAGCAGCTGTCCGAGGAACGCGCGCTGCCCGACTGGGCCGACGCGATCGAATCGGCGCTCGAGCGGCTGTTCGAGGCGCAGACTTCGGCCGAGAAGGCCGCGCTGCAGAGCCTGCGCGAGGCGTGCCAGCAGTTGCGGAGGCTCCACGCGATCGCGACGGAGGAGGAGCCGCTCGTCATGACCGCAGCCGCTGTGCGCGAATGGCTGAAGAGCCAGCTCGACGGCAAACGCGAGGGCTCGGGCTTCCTGTCCGGCTCGCTGACGTTCGCGTCGATGCGGCCGATGCGCTCGGTGCCGATGCGCATCATCGCGATCTGCGGCCTGCACGACGGCTCGTTCCCGCGCAGCGCGCCGCGCCACGAGTTCGACTTGATGGCGAAGGACCGCAAGGTCGGCGACCGCAGCAAGCGCGACGACGACCGGCAGCTGTTCCTCGACGCGCTGTTGTCCGCGAAGGACGCCGTCGTGCTCACGCACATCGGCCGCTCGAGCAAGGACAACGCCGAGACCGCGCCGTCGACCGTGCTGAGCGAACTGCTCGACCACGTCGACGACGCGTTCCTGCCGCCGAAGGGCTTCGCCCGCGCGCGCGATGCGATCTTCGTCGACCACCCGCTGCAGTCGTTCAGCGAGCGCTACGGCGACGGCAAGGACGAACGGCTGTTCACCTACGCGGCCGAGGCTCCGGCGCAGCGCGTGCCACGGCAGGCCGCGGCCGCAGCGGAAGCCGCCGCGCAATCGGAGCAGAAGCCCGTCGTCACGATCGACGCACTGGTCGCGTTCTGGAAGGAGCCGCACACGCGCTACTGCGAGGACGTGTTGCAGGCGAGCTTCCCGAAGCCCGTCGAGGACGACGAGGACAGCGAGCCGTTCGAACTCGACCACCTCGACAACTACGGCATCCAGGACGAGGCCGTCGCCGGGGCGCTCGCGTCCGGCGAGCCTGCGCGCTTGCCGCCCGAGACGATGGCAACCGGCGCGATGCCGCCGGGCCCGCTCGGCCAACTGGCGCAGAGCGACAGCCAACGGCAGATCGAGACCTTCGCAGAACGGATCCGCCCGCTGCACGGCACGGGCACGGCACGCGTGCAGATCGACCTCGACTCGGCGACGGTCACGGGTGAGATCACGGGTCTGTCGCCGCAACAGTTGTTGCTGTGGCGGCCGTCGGGCATCAAGCCGAAGGACCTCATGCGCGGCTACGTGATGCACTGCGTGGTCGCCGTCGCACGTGAGGACGGCGCGAAGCTGCCCGTGCGCACGCTGGTCGCCGGCGTCGACGGGACGCACGAGTTCGCGCCGCTCGCGGAGCCGCGCGAGAAGCTGCAGGCCCTGGTCGACGGCTACCTCGCCGCCCGCACTGCGCCGCCGCCGGCGCCGACGCATGCCGGCCTCGAGTATGCGAAGCGGATGCAGCCGAAGCCCAAGGACCCGAATCCCGACGTGGCCGATGCGCTCGAGCACGCGAGCGAGAAGTACCACCCGAACGAGAACGGATGGAGCAAGGGCCACGACCTGCCGGATCCGTGCATGACCGCGTGCTTCTCCGACGACGACCCGACCGGGCGGCCCGCGTTCGTCGAAGTCGCGGACCGCGTCCACTTCTTCGTGTTCGAGTCGGCCCAGAAGCTGATCCCGTGGCCATGAGCGACTCCTTCGACCTGCTGCACACTGCACTGCCCGAAGGGACGATGCTGCTCGAGGCGTCGGCCGGCACCGGCAAGACGTTCACGATCACGGGCATCGTGCTGCGCCTGCTGCTCGAGCGTCGCGTCACCAAGCTGTCGGAGATCCTCGTCGTGACGTTCACCGTCGCCGCGACGCAGGAACTCAAGACGCGCATCCGCAAGGCGCTGCAGGACGGCATGGCCGCGTGCGAGCGCGGCGGCCACGCCAAGGACCCGTTCCTCGACGCGCTCGGCAAGGCGCACGGCAAGGACGGCGCGCGGCGTCTGCGACAGGCGCTGCAACAGGCCGACGAGATGTCGGTCGCGACGATCCACAGCTTCTGCAAGCGCGTGCTCGACGAGGCCGCGTTCTCGAGCGCGACGCCGTTCCGCATCGACTTCGCCGCCGACGATCTGCCGATCCGCGCCGACGCGAGCCGCGACGCGGTGCGTCTCGTCGTGCAGTCGCGCGACACGGTGTGCGCGGCCGTGGCGCGCCACGAGGGGCTCCTGCCCGACGACGTGTTGCAGCTGCACAAGACGTTCTCGAAGCACGAAGGCACGAGGCTGCTGCCGGAGCCCGAGCCGCTCGATGTCGCGTTGGCGACGCTGCGCGCGTCGCTGAAGGAACTGCGGCAGGTCGCGGAGTCCGGCGGGTTGCCGATCGACGAACTGCGCAAGATCAGCTGGAAATCGACCGTGCGCGAGAAGCCTTGGGGCTGCTCGTTCGACAACATGGTCCCGCAGTTGCTCGCGCGATTGCGCGACGATGCAGCGCCGGACCTCGCGTGGATCCAGGCGTTCTCCTCGTCCTCGCTGGCCAAGAACCTGATCGGGAAGACGCGCCCGTCGCCCGACGAACCGTTCTTCGCGCTGTGCCAACAGGCGACCGACCGCGCCACCGAGGCAGGCCACTCACTGCGCAAGGAACTCCTCTTTGCAACCAGCGAGCGCATCGAGCGCGACAAGACGCGCAGCGATCGCCTGTCGTTCGACGACCTGCTGCGCCGCGTCGACGCCGCTCTCGCCGACGACGGCAAGCGCGCGCGCCTCTTGTCGTCGTTGCGAGCCCGCTACGAGGTCGCTGTCATCGATGAGTTCCAGGACACGGATCCGGCGCAGTACCGCGTGTTCGCGACGTGCTTCGAAGGCCGCGGCCTCTACCTCGTCGGCGACCCCAAGCAGTCGATCTACGGCTTCCGCGGCGCCGACGTGCTCGCCTACCTGCGCGCGCGCGACGACGCGCAACAGACGCACTCGCTGGGCCACAACCACCGCAGCCACCCCGACCTCGTCGCCGCAGTCTCCGCGACCTTCTGCGGGCCCGGCTCGTTCCTCGAGCCCGGCATCGTGATGCCGCGCGTCGATGCAGCGAAGACGCGCGAGGAGCTCGCGTTGCCCGGAGTCCCGGGCCCGGCGATGCAGATCCGCTGCCTGCGGCTCTCGGGCCGCGCCGAGACGAAGAAGCCCGTCCGCATGAAGGCGGTGGCGCGCGACGTGGCGCACGAGATCGCGCGGCTGCTCGCCGACCCGAAGGCCAAGCTCCAAGATCGCGACACGACGCGTCGCCTCTTGCCGAGCGACTTCGCCGTGTTGACGCGCACGAACGCCGAGGCACAGGCCGTGCAGGACGCGCTGCGCGCGCGCGGCGTGCACTCGGCGATCGGCCGCGCCGGCAACGTGTTCGAGTGCCCCGAGTACGACGACCTGCGCTGCCTCTTGCGCGCGCTCGGCCAAGGCCAGCAGCTGAAGTCGATCCGCGCGCTCTGGTTCAGCCCGCTCTACGGCCTCGACGCAGCGCAGCTCGCGGCGCTCGACGCCGACGAGCACGCCTTGCAGGACGAGTTGCTCGCGATCGAGTCGCTGCGGCGCGAATGGACGCGGCACGGCTTCCTCGCGATGTTCCAGCAGTTGCTGGCCCGCACGGACGCGCGCGCGCGGCTGCTGTCGCGACCCGACGGCGAGCGCAAGCTGACCAACTACCTGCAGGTCGCGGAGCTCCTCCACCACGCCGAACACGAAGAACGGCTGCGCGGCGACGGGCTGTTGCACTGGATGGAGCGCCTGCAGCGCAACTCGAACGCGATCGCCGACGAGATCAAGGAACTGCGGCTCGAGAGCGACGCCAAGGCCGTGCGCATCCAGACCGTGCACGGCAGCAAGGGGCTCCAGTACGAGATCGTGTTCGTGCCCTTCCCGCTCGGCGGTCGCGATGCGCCCAAGGCCGGCACGCCAGTGCTCGCGCGCACCGACGACGGCACCTACGCCTACGATTTCGGCTCCGACCAACGCGCTTCGCTCGTCGCGCGCATGCTGCACGACGACCTGGCGGAGAGCCTTCGGCTGCTCTACGTCGCGTTGACGCGCGCGCGGCGACGCTGCGTCGTGCACGCGTTCGCCGCCGACGATCTGCAGTCGTCGGCGCTCGGCTACCTGTTGATCGGGCCCGGCCGCAACTCCGTGGCCCCCGAGGCCGCGCAGATCGACGCGTGGCGCGAGAAGCCCCTGCAGAGCCTCGACGCATGGAAGTCCAGCGCCGACGCGCTCGCAGAGCAGAGCGGCGGCACGATCGCGGCCGAGATCGCGCAACCTGCGACCGGCGGAGCCGGGGACGCGGACGGCGACGCGATCGAGCGCATCCAACCGAAGCCACGCGCGCTGCCGAAGCGCGTGCGCCCCGGACACCGCACCACGAGCTACACGCAGCTGACCAAGCTCGAACGCGTCGACGACGAGTCCGCGGCGATCCCCGTCGGCCGCATGGCCGACGAACCCGACGATGCGCAGAAACCCGTCGAAGCGAGCGCGGCCGATGCGCTCGCAGGCATGTATGCGTTCGCGCGCGGAGCCGCGGCGGGCGACTGCCTGCACAAGATCCTCGAGCGCGTCGACTTCGCGAACGACGACGATGCTGCGCTGCGCCAGGTCGTCGAGGAGGAACTGCGTGCCGCTGGCCTCCACCGCAAGGAGTCGCACCGCGGCCCCATCGAGCCCGTGGACGACACCTGCGCGATGGTCGAGACGCTGCGCCGCCGCGTGTTGCCGGGCATGGGCTTCTGCCTTCGCGACACCAAGCCGCAGAGCCGCCGCGCCGAGTGGCGCTTCCTCGCCTCTGCAACGCGTCTGTTGCCGAACAAGCTCGCCGAGGTGTTCGCCACGCACGGCGGCCCGCAGTTCGCGGGCTACGCCGATCGCCTGCGCACGATGCCCGCGGAGCAGATCGACGGATTCTTGACCGGCTCGATCGACCTGCTCGTCGAACACGGCGGCAAGCACTGGGTCGTCGACTGGAAGTCGAACTGGCTCGGCGCGCGCGCCGAGGACTACGACGACGCGAGCCTCTGGCGTTGCGTCGTCGACGCCGACTACGTGCTGCAATACTGCCTCTACCTCGTCGCCGTGTGCCGCCAGCTGCGCGCGCGCATTCCTGGCTACGACTACGACCAACACGTCGGCGGCGCGTGCTACGTGTTCTTGCGCGCGATCGCTGCCGACGGACACGACCACGGCTTCCACGTCCGCAAGCCGCCGCGCGCGCTGATCGAAGCGCTCGACGCCTGGCTCTCGGCGGGAGCAGGAGCCGAAGCATGAGCCGCATCCATCCGTCTGCCGCGCTCGCCGACGCGCTCGCGACGCTCGTCTTCGACCACGCGGCCCGCGCGTCGAGGCCCCTTGCGCAGAACGTGCAGCGCGTCGTCCGTGTCGCGCTCGGCAGGCTGTTCGCCGCCGTGCACGACGGCAGCACGAGCCTGCCGCTCGTCGATATCGCGCGCGCCGTGTGCACCGAAGACGACCCGACGCCAGACCAGCTGGCGAAGGCCGCCGAAGAGGCGCGCGACGCGCTGCTCGCGACCGGCGCAGTCGCGACGAATCCTGCTGCGACTGAGCCGTTGCCGTTGTTCCTGTCGCCGGACGGCGCGCTGTCTCTGTGGCGGCACGCCGCGAGCGAACGCCGCGTGGCTTCGTTCTTCCTCGCAGCGAGCAAGGAGTCGCGCGAGCCGTCGGCCGAAGCGCTCGCCGCGTTGCGCGCGCTCGCGCCGAAGCCCGGCGAAACCGACCTGCAAGCCGCCGCGGTCGCCGCCGCGTTGCTGCGCCGGTTCTCGGTCGTCACCGGCGGTCCTGGCACCGGCAAGACGACGACGATCCTGCGCATGCTGCGCGTGCTGCTCGCCGAGGACGCGAACCTGCGCATCGCGCTCGCGGCGCCGACCGGCAAGGCGGCGGCGCGCATGGACGCAGCGCGTGGCAAGGTGCAGGACTCGATGCCGACGGCGCACGTCGCGCGCGCGACGACGTTGCACCGATTGCTCGGCTACCGCGCCGGGGACGACGCGTTCCGACACGGCAAGGGCACGCCGATCCCGTTCGATGTCGTCGTCGTCGACGAGGCTTCGATGGTCGAGCTCGAGATGTTCGACGCGCTGATCCAGGCGTTGCCGCCCGCATGCAGGCTCGTGCTGCTCGGCGACCGCGACCAGCTGAGCTCCGTCGGCGCCGGCCAGACGTTGCTCGACCTTTGCGCGGCGGCGCTGCCCGAGCGCGGCGCGGGCCCCACGACTGCAGCTCGTTGTCGCGAATGGCTCGGCATGGAGCTGCCTGCGCAGACGGGCGGCTCACCGCTCGCCGAATGCGTGACGCTGCTGACCAAGACGCACCGCTTTGCAGCGGACTCGGGCATCGGCGCGTTTGCGCGCGCGATCGCCCAACGCGAGGTCGACAAGGCCCGCGCGGCGTTGCGCGCCGAAGGTTCCGACCTGACGACGAAGGCCCCCGCCTCGCTTCGCCAACTTCTCGATCCGCATCTCGACGTCTTCCGTTCGATGTCGGATTGCGACAGCCCGAAGGAGGCGCTCCAACGGCAGCAGCGCTTCCGCGTGCTGTGCGCCGCGCGCCAGGGCAGCCTCGGCGTCGAGGAGTGCAACCGGCATCTCGAGTCGCGCATCCACCGCCGCGCCGCGACCGAGCCGTTCTACAAGGGCAGGCCGATCCTCGTGACCGCCAACGACTACGGCACCGGCCTCATGAACGGCGACCTGGGCGTGATCTTCCCCGACGCGCAAGGCCGGTTGATGGCGTGGTTCGACCAAGGCGAGGCGGAGCCGCGCGCGTTCCTGCCGCAGCGCCTGCCGCCGCACGAGACGGCCTACGCGATGACGGTGCACAAGAGCCAGGGCTCGGAGTTCGAGGATGTGCTCGTGCTGATGCCCGACCGCGAAGGGCCGCTCGCCAACATCCAGTTGCTCTACACCGGCGTCACGCGCGCGCGGAAGAAGGCGACGGTCGTGGCGGACGAACGCGTGCTCGAGCACTCGCTGAAGACGCAGGTCGAGCGCCGCTCCGGCCTGCTCGCGTTGCTGCGCGCGGATTCCTGAGCGCTCACGCGAGCGGAGCGGCGCGCTTGCTCGCGGCCGCCGTTCTTGCACGATGGCCCGCGTGGACCCCGTCCTCGTCGTCTTCGTGGCCGTGTACGCAGGCATGATCCTCGGCGGGATCCCGTTCCTGCGGATCGACCGCGCCGGCGTGGCGCTGCTCGGAGCCGTGGCGCTGACGGCGACGGGAGCGGTCACGCTGGAGCAGGCGTGGAAGGGCATCGACGCGCCGACGTTGAGCCTGCTGTTCGGGCTGATGCTCGTGTCCGCGCAGTTCCGGCTCTCGGGCTTCTACTCGCGCCTCACGCGCACGATCGCCAGCAAGGACGGCTCACCGGAACGGCTGATGCTGTCGTTCATGCTCGCATGCGGCGCGTTGTCGGCGCTGCTGACCAACGACGTCGTGTGCCTCGCGGTCGCGCCGGTGCTCGTCGACGTGTGCCGACGGCGCGCGCTGGATCCGGTGCCGTTCCTGCTGGGCCTTGCGGCGGCGAGCAACGTCGGCTCCGCGGCGACGATCCTCGGCAACCCGCAGAACATGCTGATCGGCGAGGCCCTCGACGTGCCGTTCGCGCGCTACCTGCTCGACGGCGGCGTGCCTGCGATGCTCGGGCTCGTGCTCGCCTGGTGGACGATCCAGCGCGCATGGCGCGGCAAGTTCCATCGGCCGCCGACGGGCAACGGGCTCGAGGACACTCCCTACGACCGAGCGCGCACGCACAAGGGCGCGTTGATCCTCGCGCTGTTCGTGATCGGACTGCTCGTGTGCCCGCTACCGCGCGGCACGCAGGCGTTGCTCGCCGGCTCGTTCGTCTTGCTGTCGCGAAAGACCGGGACCCGCTCCGCGCTCGCGTTCGTGGACTGGCCGTTGCTCGTGCTGTTCGCCGGCCTGTTCGTCGTGAACTCCGCGCTCGAACAAGCCGGGCATCCTGGGCGCTGGCTCGAGCAGTGTGCCGCAGCCGGAATCGACGTGCGCGATCCGGTCGCGCTGTTCGCCGTCACCGCGATCGGCAGCAATGTGGTGTCGAACGTGCCGCTCGTGATGCTGCTGCTGCCGGCGGCGCACCACCCGCAAGCGGCCGCGATCCTCGCGCTCGCGAGCACGCTCGCAGGCAACCTGCTGCTGATCGGCTCGATCGCCAACCTGATCGTCGTCGAGCAGGCGCGCATGCTCGGCGTCGAACCGCTGCGCGGTAGCTGGACGTCCACGCACCTCCGCACCGGGATCCCCATCACGCTGGGCACGCTCGCGATCGCGGCCGCGTGGCTGTGGCTGCGGTCCACCGTGTGACGCCGCATCCGCCTTGGCCGTTCCTTCCCGCAGGAACGTGCGATCCTTTGCGCTCTTGGCGATGCTAGGCGCTTCGATGCGACAGCCCATGCGCAAAGCCAACACCGCTGACACCACGCGCCGCGAGTTCCTGTCCTACGCCACGGCCGCGGCTTCCTTGTCGCTGGCCGGCTGCGCTCTCACCGCGCCTGGCACGAAGAACCCGTTCACGCTCGGCGTTGCATCCGGCGACCCGGACGAGCAGAGCGTCGTGTTATGGACCCGGCTTGCGCCCGAGCCGCTTTCAGCCGACGGCGGCATGGGCCAGCGCGTCGTCGATGTCGCCTGGGAGATCGCCGAGGACGAAGGCATGCAGCGCGTGATCCGCAGCGGCATCGCGCGCACCGGCCCCGACGACGGCCACTCCGTGCACGTCGAGCCGAACGGACTGCCGAGCGACGCGTGGCTGCACTTCCGGTTCTCGTGCGACGGGTTCACGAGCCCCGTAGGCCGCACGCGCACGATGCCTAAGGACGGCGCGGCCGCCACGAAGCTCACGTTCGCGCTCGCGTCGTGCCAGAGCTGGGAGCAGGGGCTGTTCACCGCCTACGAGGCGATGCAGAAGGACGACCTCGACCTCGTCGTGTTCGTCGGTGACTACATCTACGAGTATGCGTCCGGAGTGCAGGGCAAGGTTCGCCTGCACCAAGGGCCCGAGTGCACGGAACTCGCGCACTACCGCGTTCGCTACGCGCAGTACCGGACCGATCCGCTGCTGCAGGGCATGCACGCGCGCTGTCCGTGGCTCGTCACGTGGGACGACCACGAGGTCGACAACAACTACGCAGGAGTCCACCCCGCGAAGTCCGAGGCGAAGAAGGATGAGTTCTTGCGGCGTCGCAAAGCCGCCTACCGCGCCTACTGGGAGAACATGCCGCTGCGCGCGAGCACAGCGCCGACCGAGTCGGGCATGCGACTCCACCGCCGCGTGGACTTCGGTTCGCTCGCGTCGTTCTTCGTGCTCGACGCGCGCCAGCACCGCTCCGACCAACCGAACGGCGACAAGCCTGCGCCGCTCAACGCAGCCGCGCTCGACCCGCGGCAGACGATGCTCGGCGACGAGCAACTGCGATGGCTCCAGGACGGCCTATCCTCGTCGCGCGCAGCTTGGAACGTTCTCGCGCAGCAAGTGATGATGGCGATGGTCTCCACCGACCTCAGGAAGACCGGCGCCGAGCGGCCGTTCAAGATGGACCAGTGGCCCGGCTACGCGCACGAACGCATGGAACTCGTGCGATTCCTTCGCGATCGCAAGGTTGCGAACCCGGTCGTGCTGACCGGCGACATCCACTCGAACTGGTGCAACGAGTTGCGTGTCGACGATCGCGACACAGCGGCGCCCGTGATCGCAACGGAGTTCGTCGCGACCTCGATCTCGTCCGGAGGCGACGGCGAGGACGCGCCGGACAACCTCGATGCGCTGCTCGCGGCCAATCCCTGCGTGCGCTTCCACAACCAGCAGCGGGGCTACCTGCGTTGCACGGTGACGAAGGAACGGTGGACCACCGACTTCGTGGTGATGGACCGCGTGAAGAAGCCGGGCGGCACGGCGACCGTTCGCGCGTCGTTCGTCGTCGAGAACGGCAACCCTCGCGTCCAGCGCCAGGGTTCGCCGCTGTAGCCCGCGCCCCGCAGCTTCGACGCTGGAGGCGCGTTCCTCAGACGTCGCCGTCTTCGTCGGGGCGAGCTTCGCCCGAGCCCTCGCCGTCCGCCTCGAACTGCTCGTTCTCGACTTCCTCCAACTCCGCGCCGCCCTTGCCGAGCAGGCGGTTGCGCAGCCGCTTGTTCTGCCGGCGCAGCCGGTCGTTCGCCTGCTGGAGCCGCCCCACTTCGTCGATCAGCAGCTCGGCCTCGGCGGCGCTCAAGGTGAGGACGTCCTTGCCGTCGCGAAGCTGCGCGCGAAGTTGCCGGCGGAGTCGGACGCCGGCTTCGTGGGATGCATGGCTCATGCGCTTGCCTTACTGCATCCGAGTCGCGGCGAGAAGGCTGCAGGCTCGCTATCCTGCTCGCCTCCATGCTGGGCCCGGATCTCTTCGCCGCAGTCGACCGCGCCATCGCGCGCCGTAGCGAACTGCTGCAGCGTCTGCATCGCGAAGGCACCGACTGCTACCGCTTGTTCCACGGCATCGCCGAAGGCGAACCCGGGCTTTCGATCGACCGATACGGCCCGCTGCTGCTCGCGCAGACGTGGCGCGCGCCGCTGTCGCACGACGACGCCGAGGAACTGCTGCTGCACGTGCAGCGCGCGCTCGGCCTCGAACTCCACGGCGTCGCCAACCATCGCATGGGCGCAGGCAAGTTCGGCGCGCACATGCCGACCGAGCAGGCGCTGCAGGAGCATCGCTGCAAGGAAGGCGGGCTGACGTTCTGGATCCAGGCGCGCCATCGCGGCCAGGACCCGTGGTTGTTCCTCGACCTGCGTCGCGGACGCGCGGCCGTGCGCCAGCTCGCGAAGAACCGCGCCGTGCTCAACCTGTTCAGCTACACGTGCGGCGTCGGCGTGACCGCAGCGGCAGCGGGAGCCCTGGAGTCCACGAACGTCGACTTCGCGCAATCGGCGCTCGACGTGGGCCGACGCAACGCGGAGGCCAACGACATCCGCGGCGCGCGCTTCGCCACCGTACAGAGCGACTGCATCCCGGTGCTGCGGCAGCTCGCGGGCAAGCCCGTGCTGCGCCGCGGCCGCGACTTCCGCTTCGTGAAGTTCGAGCCGCGCCCCTACGACCTCGTCTTCCTCGACCCGCCGCGTTGGGCGAAGGGTCCGTTCGGCGCCGTCGACGTCGTGCGCGACTACGCGTCGCTGTTCAAGCCGTGCGTGCTCACGCTCGCCGACGACGGCATCGTGGTCGCGACCAACCACGTGCCCGAGGTGTCGGCGCACGAGTTCACGCAGCAACTGCGCCGCATCGCCGAGAAGGCGGGCCGCCCGCTGAAGGAGCTCGACCTGCTGCCGGTCGACGAGGACTTCCCCGCGTTCGACGGCAACCCGCCGCTCAAGGTCGTCGTCTGCCGCGTCTGACCACGTGCCGCAGCCGCGGCCGCTCGCGCGGCAGCGCGCGCTTCGCTACCCTGCCCGCCAACGCCATGGAACCCATGCACCGCATCGCCATCCCTGCCCTGTTGCTGCTCGTCGCCTGCTCCGGCGACGCCGCCCCGACGAAGACGAACGAGACCACCGCGCAGGCTCCGGCGCCGCAGCCGATCGGCCAGGACGCGAAGATCACGTTCGCGACGGAACCCAATGCGATGGACGTCGTCGACGTTCGCGGTGCACTGAAGAAGGACTCGCCCGCCGTGCGCAAGCAGGAACTCGGCGAGCTGCTGTTCTTCGATCCGCGCCTGTCGGCGAGCGGCAAGACCTCGTGCAGCAGCTGCCACCTGCCCGAAATGGGCTGGACCGACGGCAAGCAGCTCTCGACGAAGGACGACGGCTCGGTCAACAAGCGCCACTCGCCGACGTTGGTCAACGTGGGCTACTGCGAAAACCTCTACTGGGACGGCCGCGCGCCGAGCCTGGAGAAGAACGTTGCCGCAGCGTGGAAGGGCCAGATGAGCGGCGATCCGGCGAAGGTCAGCGAGACGCTGTCGAACATCCCGTCCTACCGCGAGCGCTTCCAGCAGGCGTTCCAGGAAGGGCCGAGCGAAGTGACGATCAGCCGCGCGTTGGCGGCGTTCGTGCAGAGCATCCGCGGCCAGAACTCGGCCTACGACCGCTACATCGCCGGCGACGCGAATGCGTTGACGCAGGACCAGAAGGCGGGCCACGACCTCTTCCTCGGCAAGGCGGGATGTGTCACGTGCCACCTGCCGCCGTTGTTCACCGACAAGAGCTTCCACAACACGGGCATCGGCATGGACAAGCCCGAGCCCGACCTCGGCCGCGGCGCGCACCTGAAGGACCCGAAGCTCAACGGCTACTTCAAGACGCCGTCGCTGCGCGATGTCGCCAAGTCGGCGCCCTACTTCCACGACGGCAGCATCGCGACGCTCGAGGAAGCCGTGAAGTTCATGGCCTCGGGCGGCCGCGACAACCCGACGAAGTCGCCGCAACTGCTCAACCGCAACCTCAGCGACGGCGAGATCAAGGCGATCGCCGCATTCCTCACGGCGCTGACGAGCGAGGTCAAGTACACGCCGCCCACGCTGCCGAACTGAGCGCGGCGCTTGGAGCTGCTGCGGGCCGACGGACCGCAGCAGCGCTCAGAACGGATCGGGCGATCCTTCGATGCGCAGCTCCCCGTCCCACCGATAGCGGCTCTTGTGGCCGTGGCCGCCGCGGCGCGCGATCGTGACGAACAACGGGAAGTCCGCTCGCGGCTCCGCGTCCTGCACGACGTAGCGGCCCTCGTAGACGGCGCGGTCCCCGCGCGCGTCGGGCGCCAACGAGGTCTGCAGCATCGGCACGCCGACGCGGAGGCGGCCGATGTCGAATCGGACTTCGCAGTCCGGCGTGCCGACCGCGACCACCTCCACGACTTCGCCGCTGCGCACGGGGCCGCTCGTCGAGCGCACGAGGGACACGACGGACAGCTGCGGAGCCAACGCTGTCGAAGCGGATCCCTCGGAAGTGCCACCGAGATCCATCGCTGCGTTGCGCGCAACCGAGCGGGTCAGCTCGGCGAGGATGTTGCCGGACAGGCCCTGCACCGGGGCGCTGAGCGCGGAGCTGTAGCCCGTCGGACCGCCGCTCAGGCCGCTGCCGACGGTCTCGGTGCGCTCGGTCGAGAACAGTTGCGTGCCACTGCGGTCCAACAACCGGAGGGACAAGCCGACTTCCGCCGTCGACTGCACCACGTAGTAGGAACGGTTCCAGCGCGTGACATCGCCGAAGACGACGCCGTCGACCTTCAGCACGCGAGCGATGTCCGCAGCGCGCGAAGGATCGCCCATCGTCGCGGCATCGAAGCCGGCATGCGCAAGCAGCGTGTCGCTGCCCCACGGCTCGACGACGTCGAACTCGCTCTGCCGCAGCCAAGCAACGACGTCGCGCCGCATCCAGGCCGCGACGGCCTCGCGCTCGGGCAGGTTCGATCCGCCTTCCAACGCGAGCACTTCGCCGACTGCGCCCAACGACTTCGTGAGGAACCCGTCCGCCGGCGCCGATGCGCGGAATGGCACGACCGCTATGCGGAAGCCCATCGCCCGCAGTTGCGGCAAGCGCGGATCCTCCACGCGCGCGACCTTGGCTCCGCTGCATGCGGCGAGGGCGATGGCCGAGAACCACGCCAACGCACGGACGACGAACGACGACTTCATTGCGCGCCTCCGATCGTGGACGAAGCCTCGCCACCCTGGCCGTTTCGCGAACGCACGACGACACCGCTCTGCGCCGCGGGCAGGTCGACCGCCGCGCGGTAGACGCCACCGGCTCCCGCCATCGGCACGCCCTGCAGCGGCCCGACGTCCACGAGGAGCAACATGCCCTCTTCGCAGCGCACTTCGACGACGGTCCGGACCCGGCCCGCTGCGACGGATGTCGACTCGAATCGGCCCTCTCGCGCGGGCGGCGCGGCCGCAACCTCCGCGTGCTCCGCGCGGTCCGAGTCCGTCGGCAACACGGCGGCGACATCCTCGAGCAGCGTGTCGATCTTGCCGAGCGACGCGGCGCTCGTTCCGTGCGCGCCCTGCGCCAGCAGCTCGGTGATCACCTGACCGCTCTTCAATGCGAACCCGCCCAGCTCGCCCACCGAGTGGCGCGCCGACCACCACACCGCGCCGTCCTTGGTCACGATCTGCAGCGATGCAGACAGCGAATGGCGACGCAGCGCGATCGCGTTCCAGCTCGACTCGTCGAACGAAGCAACATGCAGGAGCGCGTCGACGCCGACCGCATGGGAGATCGCAGGAATCGCGCCGAGTTCCGCGCGGAACGCGTCGGGATCCGTCATGCGCCCCGTCTCGGACAGCACGCGATCGACGTGCTGGGACTCGACGACCACGAAGCCGTGCTCGCGCAACCGCGCGACCAGGAGCCCGCGCGCAAGCTCCCGCTCTGCGAGCGACGCCGATCCTTCGATCGGCAACACGGCGATGCTGTGCGGCGAGGCGACGCGCGCATCGAGTCGATGCGACACGCCGGCGCACGAAGCGAGCAGGGAAAGCGCGAACCACGTCGATCGCATCATGGCTTGCCTCCGACGACCACCACGCCGCGCAGTTCCTGCCCTTCCACCCGGACCGTGAACGGGAACTTCCCGCTCTCGTGGAAGCAGATCGAAGCGAGCTCGCGTGGCGCGATCGTCTGCGACACCGACGCGTCGCCGCTTGCCGCGAACCGCAGCGTGGTCGAGCACTGCGCACTCGGCGCGAACGGCCGCGCGATGTCGACCTCGATCGCGCCTGACTCGCGCGCGTTGCGGAAGACCACCGTTCCGAACGCGGCGATGTGCACCTCCGCGCCCGGCGCGAGTCCGGCCGCAGTGACGTTCACGGTCTGCGAGGAGAAGTGCGGGGCCTCGCCCAGGGGCGCAACCGCGCACGCAGGAAACGCAGCGAGCACGGCAGCGGTGAGGAGCAACATGCGTCTCGACGGCATCGGAGCACGATGCCACACCGCCAGCGCCCATGCACGACTCCGCGGCGCGCGACGACGCGACGTCAGTTCGCGGCGCGGAACCAACGGCGGCTCGCCACCACCGCGAGCCCGCCGGCAAGCAGACCTGCGACCGGGGCCAGCACCGGGTGCGCGGAGGCGACCAGCGGCGTGACGACGAGCGCCGAGCCGACGACGAACGGCAACGCGCGGCGAAGGTCGGTGCCGCGGAGGCCGAAGTGGAGCAGCGGCCAGGTGATGCCGAATGCCATCAACGACAGCGGCACGGCGACCATCTCGAGCGCGAACCCGTCCGAGCCGAAGGCCGCGTCCTCGGGCGGCAGGCTGGCGACGAACGCCAAAGTCGACATCCACGCCGCCGCAGCGACCGACACGAGCGCGACGAAGAACACGGCCACTCCTCGGTCGATGCGCACGAGGGGGCTTCGGGGGGATCCGTCGGATCGCATTCCCGGCCAACGCGACTCGTGGCGTCGGACTTTCGCGGACGGTCGACTCCAGCCCCGCACGGCCGCCTGCTCGGGCCGGAAACGAACCAGGGCGACCCGGCAAGCCGGATCGCCCTGGATACTGGTAGCGGGGGCAGGATTTGAACCTACGACCTTCGGGTTATGAGCCCGACGAGCTACCGGACTGCTCCACCCCGCGTTGGGTGAGGGGAAGAAGGTAGCGACTGCCTCCCCACAAGCAAGCGTGAACTTCCCATGAGGCCGACAAGAACCGCAGTTCCACCATCGGCTGCGCCATGGGAAGGCACAGCCGACGGCCGCGCGCTGCGTCAGTTCGACTTGCCGGAGCGCAGGCGCGAGATCGCGAGCTTGATGTCCTCGGGGCAGTCGGCCGCGTCGAACAACGCGCTCTTGCGGTCCATCTCTGCGAGGACCGCGGCGCGGTCCTGCGGGTTCTGCAGCAGCCGTGCTTCCCACAGCGCGACGAGGCGCGTGCGCAGCATCGGGTCCTCGTCCTTCGTGCCGCGAACGGAGACCGTGAACCACTCGACCGCGCGGCCGACGTCGGACGCCAGGAACGCGCGGCCGAGCCGCTCGGCTACGGGCGCGAGGCGCGGATCGGGCGTCGAAGTCTGCGGGAACTTCGCGAGCGTCTGCACAGCATCCGCGAGCTTGCCGGAGCGCGTTTGTGCATCGGCAAGCGCATAGCGAACGGTGTCCTGCTCGACCGCGCCGAGCGGCTCCCAGTCGGTGGGATCGCGTTCGTCGAGCCAGGCGCGACACAGGGCGATGGCATCCGCGTAGCCGCCGGTCGCAAGCAGCACCTGCAAGCGAACGAGCCGCAGGGCCGGAGAATCGATCGACTCGGGCAACTTCGTTCCGGGCGGGATCGCCAGGAACGCCGCGCGTACATCCGTCGCCTCGCGCCGCAGTTCGTCGGAAGAGTCCCAAGCCTCCTGCTCCGGTTTCTGCAACGCGGCGAGCAGCACGTAGCGCATCGCGGAACGCGCGCGCGACGCGAGGCTCGCATCCTGGCTGCGCGTGTCCTTCGCGAGCTGGATCGCGTTGTGGCTCACGAGCACGTGCCGCAGCATGCGGCGACGCTGGTGACGCACGAGCATCTCGCAGGCGCCGATCCATTGGCCCTGGCTCGCGCCCGGATCAGCGGCAAGTTCGGTCAGCGTCTGCAGCAGCGCCGCGACGCGCGCCTGCTGGTCCTCGGGCACCGTCGGCCCCACCGCATCGAGCGCCACGTTGAGGGCACCGATTGCGGCGCCGGGCTCGCCCGGATCGCGGCTGCACGCGACGAGACATGCGAGCATCGCGCGCAGCACTGCGGGATTGGCCTCGGTCTGCAGCCGTTCCCGCAGCGTCAGCACGATCGTGCGGATCCAGTTCCTCTTCTGCTCTTCGGTGCCTACGGGCAGGCGCGACAACGCGTCGGCGGCGAACAAACGGACGTCGCGCTCCCCGTCGCCGAGCAACGACGCGAGCGACTGCACGAGCATGTCGGCGCGCACCGCGTCCTCGCGCCACGCCTGCAAGTGGATCAGGCACGCGTTGCGGAAGTCGGGCTCGAGCGAAGGCGACCTTGCGATCTCCAGCAACAGGTCGAACGACTCCGGCGCGCGCTTGCCGTCGCGGTCGACGAGCATCGCCATCGCAATCGCTTCGTTGCGCCGTTCGCGCGCGAAGGGACCGAGGCAGATGCGACGGATCAACGCGTGCCACTCGGCGCGGCCGATGCCGCCGTCCGCCGGCGACTTCCATGCCTGCTCACCCGTGACGGAGAGCGTCTGCATCGCCTGCACGAAGACCGGGTCCTCGGGACTGCGGTCCAATGCGACGGTGGCCACCGCGACGATGGCGGCGCGCGCCTCCGGCGACTGGTAGCGGCGCAGCGAGCGCATCGCCGCGGCCTGCAGCGCGGCGTCGTCGGACGAAATCTGGGCCAGCAGTTCGGCAGTCACCTCGGCCGAGAGATCCTGGTCGGTCGAACGCGCCACCGCAGCAGCGACCTCAAGCAACATCGGCCGGACCGTCTTGTCGGCCGCCGCGTTGCCGCGGTAGCGCAACAGCAGTGCGCGAGCGAACACGAGCCGCTCCGGCGAATCCTCGCCAGGGCTGCCTTCCGCCAGCGTCGATCGCAGTTGCTCGAGGCACGCAGCAAAGGTCTGCGGATCCTCGACGAGCGTGCGCGCCTGCACCTCGGTCCAGGCGATCCCCTTGCGCTTCTCGGTCAACGCGCGGACGACCTCCGCGGCAGCAGCTCGGCGCAACGACTGGAGCTGGTCGACGTGCTCGCGCTCGCGACGGGCTGCCCTGCGCGCCGCGTCCTCCGCGAGGTCCACGTAGGTGCGCTGGCCGTTGAGTCGGGCCCACGCCTCGTATTGCTCCTTCGTCTCGAACGTCGCGTCGTGGAACGTCAGGTAGCGCAGCGCGGTGCGAGCGGAAGCCCGAACTGCCGGATCCTCGGACGTGAGGTAGTCGGCGAGCAACGCGCCGAATTGCAGGTCCTGCGTGTCGCCGGCAGCCCGCATCGTCGCGAGCCGCAACGCGATCGGCGAATCGGTGTCGCCCAGGATCTGGCGCTGCGCCTCGACGAGCACCCGCGAAGGCATCAGCACGATGGCCTCGCGCGCGAGCGCGCCGAGCTCACCGGCGGGAATGCCCTCGATCGTCGCTTCGTCGAACCAGAAGGTCGCGAGCGCTTCTGCATAGGCCCGCACCATGCGCAATCGAGCCTCGCGCGGCGCGGTCTCGCCGAACACCGGGTCGATCGGGTTGCGCAACCGCCGCACCAGCGCCTCGAGCGCCTGCGCGCGGACGCCGTCGGGATCGTCGGCCTCGGCGATGCGTTCGGTAAGCAGCACATGGGCGCGCACGTCGGCGAGCGAGAGCACGTGCTCGATCGCAGCGAGACGCTGCCGCGCGCCCTCGGCGCCCGGTTGCGCCAGGTCGGCGCGCAGCCGTTCGATTTGCGCCGCGGCGTCGCCGTTCTGCGGCCGTTTCGACTCCGCGTCCGGTCGCGAAGGCTGCTGCTCCTGCGGCGTCGCGCGAAGCGTCGGCGCGACGGCGGCGGCGAGCGCGGGCGCGCATGCGAGCCAAACCGAGACGAAGGTGCCGAGATGCGTCATTCCAGTTCCACGAATCGTTGCCGCGCCGAGACCTGACCGAGCGCCGCGTGCCCGCGTGACGAAGCGGGCCAGATGATAGCGAGGCGGAGGACGGTTGCTCCCGCCGTTTTGCTCCCGGCGCGCGGCGCCGCCGGAGCGTGGCTATCGGCGTTCCGTGGCTTGCGCGATGAGCCCGTGTCAGCGCGCCGCGGCTACGAGCGCAGCCACTGCGGCAGCAGCGTCGTCAGGAGCCGTCGCGCCTGTGTCGATCTCGATGCGCGCGCACGAGCGGTAGAGCGGGAGCCGCGCGCACAGCACCGCCTCGACTTCGCGTTCGAGCGGGAGCGAGGTCAACGCCGGCCGGTCGCCGCCGGCGCGAATGCGGTCGACCAGCGTCGCCGCGGAGGCGGAAAGGAACGCGGTCGCGACGCGCGGCGACGCAAGCTGCCGCTGCACCGACGGGCACAGGACGCCGCCGCCGCCCAACGCGACGACGACGCGGTCGCGCAGGAGCAGCGCGGAGCTGACCTCGTCCTCGACGCGGCGGAACTCCGGCTCGCCGCGCCACCGCAGGAACTCGCCGGCCGGCATGCCGACCCGATGGGCCAAGGCTTCGTCCGCGTCGCAGAAGGCCCAGCCGAGCCGTTCGGCCGCGAGCCGCCCCACCGTCGACTTGCCCACGGCGCGCGGCCCGACGAGCGCCAGCACCGAGGGCCTCACGACCCGACCGCGGCGGTGCCGCTCAACATCGCCCGCAGGTCCGACTCGGCCGGGCGGCGGTTCGTGAACAGCTCGGCCTGGGCCGCCGCCTGCGACAGGAACATCTCTGCGCCAGGGACCGGGATCGCGCCGTCGCGTTCGCAGTCGCGCAGGAAGCGCGTCATGCGGGGCTGGTAGACCATGTCGAGCACGACGCAGCCCTTCTCGGGCCGCCAGCCGGGCACCGGCCGTTCGTCGGGATCGGCCTTGGCCCCGGGCTTCGCGCCGCCGAGCGGCGTCGCGTTGACGACGACCGCGGGCCGCAGCGCGGCGAGGCCCGCATCCGTCATCGGCGCGAGCTGCACCTTGTGGTGCTGCGCGAACGGCAGCGCCGCATCGAGGCTGCGGCCGAACATCGTCACCGCGTAGCCGATGCGCAGCAGCGCGAACGCGGCCGCGCGCGCCGCGCCGCCCGTTCCGAGCACCGCGGCTGCCCGGCTGCCGGGCTCGACCTGCATGACGCCGCGTGAACGCAGCGCGCCGAGCACGCCCTGGATGTCCGTGTTGTGGCCGACCACGAGGCCGTGCGCCTCGAACGTCATCGTGTTGACGACCGACACTGCGGCTGCCTCGGGCGCGAGCCGATGGCACTGGCCCGCCATCGTCTCCTTGAACGGCGCGGTCACCGACATGCCGCGCAGGCGCGCGCGCGGCAGCATGGCGAGCACGGCCTCGGGACGCGCGGTCTCGAACGGAAGATAGACCGCGTCCATGCCCGCGCGTCGGAACACGCGGTTGTGCAGGACCGGCCCGAGCGAATGCAGCGCCGGATTGCCGAGCAAGCCGTAGAGCAACGTCGATCCCGACAGTTCGCGCACGCGGTAGAGGCCCGAGCAGACTGCAGCAGGCAGCTGGCCCGGCGCGGTCTCCTCGCCCGTCTCGACGCTCGCGTAGACGAACGGAGCCCCCATCGCAGCGGCGAGGATCCGCGTCGGCCACGACGTGCGCCCCATCGCGAACGCGACGGTCGGCCGCATGCGTTGGTCCGTCGCCTGCAAGAGCTCCATCGCCGGCGCGGCGTCGGCGAGGTCGTGCGCCGTGACGACGATCTTCGCCACCGTTCCCTGCGACTGGCTGAGCCGGTCCTGCACGAGCGCGAGTTCCTTGGGCACGCCCGTCACGCTGTGGAACGAGCGGATCATCAGCCGCAGCCGCGACAGGCCGGTGGACGGCGACCACGACTCCCAGTGCTCGAGGTCGATGCCGACCGCGCCTGCCACGAGCGCGCGGTGGAACAGTTCGCGGCGCTCCGCCATCGTGCCGCGGAACGAGCCGCCGTCCTCGGGCGTGCGGATCGCGACGATCACCGGCAGGCGGATCGAGCCGATCAGCGGCGCGAGGTCCTGTTCGAGCGGCCAGCGATCGAGTCGCAGTTCGACCCAGTCGGCGCCCGCCATCGCGGCGCGCGCAGCGCGCTGCAGCGTGGGCTCCAACCCTTCGGCGAAGACGCTCGCGACGATCTGCGCCATCGCCTCAGCACTCCCCCGCCAATGCCGAACGCACTTCGGCTTCCGCCTTCGGCGACAGGCCGCGCGCGTTCGCGAGCGGGATCGCCGCGACCATCAGCGCGCGATACAGCGGCTCGAGCTCGGGAGCGGATGCGCGCAACGCCGCGCGGTGCGAACGCAACGTCTCGGCGTCGCCGCGCACGACCGGCCCCGACAACGCAGCCGTGGGACCGAGTTCCTTGCACGCGTCGAGCGCGGCGCGCATCAGCGCATCGCCAGCGAACGACGCGTCCGACTGCGCAAGGCAGCCGCTCGCCGCGAACGCCGCGTCGACCGCCGCGCGCAGCGCGGTGAGGCCGTTCGCCGCGAGCGCGCACGCGGCGTGGTAGAGCGCGCGGCTGCCGCCGGGCTGGCACCACATCGGGACCATTCCGAGCTTCTGCGTGAGCGTCGTGAGCAACCGTCGCGCGCGCGGATCGGCGATCAACGCAGCGGGCTTGCCGGCGAGGCCGCGGTAGCCCGCTTCGGCGTCGGGAAACGGCGCGACCGGGTGCAGCGCGCCGAGACGCACGCCCTTCCGTTCCAACGGCTCGAACACCGAGAGGTCGAAGCGCGCGCTCGTGTGCAGCCACAGGCTGCAACTGCGCGGCTCCGCGCCCGCGACCGCCTTCTCGACCACGTCGCGCAGCGACGGATCCGACACCGCGAACAGCACGACGTGCGCGCGCGGCAGGTCGGCGAACGCGAGCGGACGACCGGCGCCGGCGAAGTCGCATGCGCGCTGCGCGCTCGCGTCGCTGCGACCCAGGTAGCCGAGCACGTCGACGCCCGACTCGCGGAGCCTCTTGCCGAGGGCCATGCCCACGCGACCGGGGCCGAGGATCGCGACGCGGATCGCCACTTCGTTACCCTGCGGCGCCCTCCGCGCCGAGACCGCCGCCGTTCGTCGCCTCACGGCGTCGGCGTTCGCGTTCTTCCTGGCGACGTTCGAGCTCCTCGAGGTAGTCGGCGTCGACCGAGTCGCTGAGGTGGTCGAAGTCGTCGAAGCTCTTCGGCCGGTAGTCCGCGCCGGCCTGGCTCATCGCGTCGACTTCCTCGTAGTAGGCTCGCACGACGGCCTTGTGCAGCTCGATGCGAGTCTGGCTGTTGATCGGGTGCGCGAGGTCGGCGTGCAGGCGCGCGCGGCCGCGCTCGTCTCGCGGCGCGCGCTCGGGATCCAGCCCCGTGCCGCACTGGTTGCAATAGTGCGCGCGCATGTGGTTCTTGTGCCCGCAGCGCGAGCAGTGGTCCGCGAGCTTGCGGCTCGGCATCGCCACGAACGGCCCCTTGCTGCCCTCGATGATCTTCAGGTCGCGCACGACGAAGGCGTCGTCGATCGTGACGCTGCAATAGGCCTTCAGCTTGTTGCGCGGGTCGTCCGTCAGCTTGACGCGGATCTCGGTGATCCTGATGCCGCTGCCGCTGTTGTTCTCGTCCGCTTGCATGCTGTCCTCCGTCGAGCCCGGGTGTACGACTGCAAAAAGCCGCGCCAGGGACGACGCAAGGTCATGCGCGCTCTCCGCTGCGTCCGAGCGGCGCGCGCACGGGGCGCGGCGCCGGGGCCGGGCCGAACGAGCGCGCTGCGATCGCTCGAACCGACATCGCGGCGATCGGCGCGAGCAGCTCGCGTTGGCGCATCGCCTCGCGTTCGCTTCTCGCCGCCACGAACAGCGTCGATCCGCTGCCCGTCATCGCCACCCTGCCGACGCAGAGGCTCTCGGCCCGCTCGCGCACGCGCGCGAGTTCGGGTCGCACCAGCTCTGCAGCGGCGGCGAGGTCGTTCACGATCTCGCCGCGCACAGTCGCGTCGGCAACGTCATGGAGAGGGTCCCTAACGCGGTCGATGCTACCTGTGCCCTGCGAGCCCTTCCACATCGCTGCGCGCGTTTTGTAGACGTCGACCGTCGGGCATCCGAACGGCGGCACGAGCAACGTGAAGTGCAGCGACGGAGCATCGGCAACGGGATCGAGCTCGTCGCCGACACCGCGCCCCCACTGCGTGCCCCCGTCGAGGAAGAACGCGACGTCGGCGCCGAGCGGCCGCGCGAGCTCGAGCAATGCCGCGCGGTCGAGAGGCTCGCCGCACAACGCGTTGCACAACCGCAGCGCGCCCGCGGCATCGCTGCTGCCGCCGCCGAGCCCGCCGCCGTGCGGCACGCGCTTGTGCAAGCGGAACGCGAACGAGGGCGAAACACCTGCGCGGGCGCAGAAGGCGCGCGCCGCGCGCAGCACGAGGTTGTCGTCCGAGGGCGGCAACGCGTCGCGCGGATCGTCGGCCGTGATCGACAGCGACATCGGCCCGTCGCTGCGTTCGGCCGCGAGTTCGTCGCCGAGGTCGATCGCGTGGAACAGCGTCTCGAGCAGGTGGTAGCCGTCCGCGCGCCTGCCGGTGATACGCAGGTGCAGGTTGAGCTTCGCGGGACAGAACAGCGACAGCGCCCCGCTCACGACGTGGAGGTCTCCGCTGCCGCGTCGATCGACATGTTGTCGAGCAGGCGCACGGGGCGGCCGCCCGAGAACCGGACCGCGGTCACCATGCGGCCGCCGCGCACCGGCCCGGGCGGCACCGGCAGCAAGTCGCCTTCGCCGCGCAGCTCCAGGTAGTCGATCGCCGCGAGCGGCTCCGCCTCCAGCACGACGCGAGCGGCGCGCACGATCGCATCGCGGTCGCGTTCCCCCGCCGCGAACGCAGCCTGCGCGGCCCGCAGCGCACGATGGATCACGACGGCGGCGGCGCGGTCCTTCGCGTCGAGGTAGACGTTGCGGCTCGACATCGCGAGGCCATCGCGTTCGCGCACCGTCGGGCATTCGACGAGATGCAGCGGGAACCCGAGGTCCTGCACGAGGCGCCGGATCACGGCGACCTGCTGCGCGTCCTTCTGGCCGAAGTAGGCGCGATGCGGGCGCGCGATCGCGAACAGCCGCGCGACCACGGTCGACACGCCGCGGAAGTGCCCCGGCCGTTGCGCGCCCTCCATCGTCTCAGCCTCGCGGCCGACGTCGACGTTGCTGCAGAAGCCAGGCGCGTACATCTCCGACGGCGGCGGCGCGAACACGACGTCGACGCCCGCCTGCCGGCAGACCTCGAGGTCGCCCGGCAGGTTGCGCGGGTAAGCCGCGAGATCCTCCTTCGGCCCGAACTGCAGCGGGTTCACGAAGATCGTCGCGGCGACGCGGTCGCACTCCTTGCGCGCGCGCTCGAACAGGCTGCGGTGCCCGTCGTGCAACGCGCCCATCGTCGGCACGAGTCCCGTGACGCAACCGCCTTCGATCCACCGCGAGCACTGCGCCGCGAACTCCGCCGTCGTGGTCACGAGCCGCGGCGCGGGCGCTGGCGCGAGCGCGCGCAGCGCCGCGTCGGCGACGCCGAGTTCGCGCAGCGGCTGCAGCACGAACTCGCGCTCGGACAACCGCGGATGCGGCACGACGAGGTCCTTGCTGTCGATGCGGTCGTCGCCGAACAGCAGCACGTCGAGGTCGAGCGGTCGCGGATGGTTCTTCTTCGCGGGCAGCGCGCGCCCCGCCTGGGCCTCGAGCGCCTTGCACACGGACAGCAACGCGTGCGCCGACAACGTCGTCGCCACCGCGCACGCGCCGTTCAGGAACTTCGGCTGCTTCGGCCCGTCGCCGACCAGTTCGCTCTCCGCGAACGCCGACACGCGCAGCATGCGGATGCCGGGCGTCGAGCCGAGCCGGAGGATCGCGGTGCGCAGGTTCTGCTCTCGATCGCCTTCGTTGGCGCCGAGCCCGAGGTAGGCGACGACTTCGCGCATGCGATGCTCAGTTGTTGCGCGGGTCGGACGGCGCGTCGAACCCGTCTGCATCCTCGCCGTCGTCGCGCCGCACATCGAGTCGGCCCCGGGACACCATGCGGAAGGCTCCGAGCACGAGCGCCCAGATCGCATAGCCGACGGTCGCCACCGCGAGCGCGAGCTGCCATTCGATGGCGGCGACGCCGATCAGCACGACGAGGCCGGCGAGGAACGGGAAGCTGTGCCGCCCCTTCGCGATCGCGTGCATCGCATGCGGGTGCGGGACGTGGCTCACCATGAGCAGGCCGAGCACGACGAGCACGAGCGGCATCGCAACGACGATCGCGTCGAAGTGATGCGGCGCGAGGATCGCGTGGCCGAGCACGCTGCTGACCTCGTCCTTCGTGCAGTAGAGCGCGACCAGCGAAGCGACCACCGCGGCGGCGGCCGGTGACGGCATGCCGCGGAACTCGCGGTGATCCTCTTCCTGCGGGCCGGTCTCGACGTTGAAGCGCGCGAGCCGCATCGCGGCGCACAGCACGTAGATCGCAGCGGCGCCGTAGTAGAGCTTGGGATGGCGCGGCAGGATGCTGTTCGCGTCCGTCTGCGCGTGCCAGTCGATCAGCACCTTGCCGAGGAACGCCGGCGCCACGCCGAACGTGACCATGTCGGCCATGCTGTCGAGCTGCGCGCCGAATGGCGTCGCCTGGCCGGTCATGCGCGCGATGCGCCCGTCGAGCGCGTCGAACACCATCGCGACGAAGATCAGGATCGCGGCGGTCTCGAACAGCGAGACGACCGCGGCGAACGGCGAGCCCGGGGTCGTCGTGCGCAACGCGTCCGCGACCTTGGCGATCGCGAGGAACCCCGCGAAGACGTTGCCGAGCGTCACGAGGCTCGGGAGCACGGGCACGCTCTTCAGATCGCGCAGCCGGCGGCGGCGGCGGAACGACGGGAAGTCCTCGAGACGCGGGGATGTCACGCGGCGCAGGATACCGGAGCGAGTCCGCGCCGCGACAGCCTCGGCAACGCCGGATTCGCGGTCAGCCGATCCAGAGCACGGACGAGTCGGAGAGCCAGGCGGAGCCCGACGAGTCGACGACCAGGGACTGGAACCAGACGCTGACGCCGCGGAGCGCCGGGTCGGCGGGGATCTGCGCGGAGAATACCGCGCGGTCCGAGTCCGGCTCCGGCAGCAGCAGAGACGTTGCGCATCCCGCGGGATCGAGCACGAGGACACCGAGGCCATCCAGCAAGATCGGCGACGGCAACACAGGTCCGATCCCGAGCAACGCGACCTCGCTCTGCAGCAGGCGCTGGTGCAATTGGAACGGGCTCCCCACCGCGGCCACGCGCCGGAACTCGGGGAACTGCGCCAGGCAGTAGGGCTCGGGCACGCCCGAGAACGCGACCACGGTGTCCGCCGTCACGAGGCTCGCCGACTCGCTGTTCGCACGGAACGACAGCAACGGCCCCGGCAGCGAGAAGCGTTCGACGGCGCCGCCCTGCGCCGAGAACCCGATCGCCTCCGCTCCGTCGACGACGAAGGCCGAGGTCCGCCAGACCTGCGGCGACAGCGGCCCCGCGCCGCTCCGAGGCACGCGGATCCAGCGGTCCGCGCGCCCGTCGAAGAAGCACACGTCGGCCGCGTCCCATGCGAGCAGCGGCGCGCTGTTCTCGTTGCACTCGAGGTTGGGCTGCGCGGCGGCCAGCGGCACGAACGCGTGCGTGCGCGCCGAGAACGCGAATGCGCCACCGCTGCCGTGCATCAGCGCGCCGGTCGTCGACAGCCGCGGCATCGCCGGCGCGGCGGACGCAGGCGCCGCCACCCACTGACCAGTCAACGCCGAGAACAGCCACGGCCGCCCCGTCGCGCGTTCTTGCACGGCGACGACGCACCCTGCGACCGCTTCGTTCGACGCGTCCACCGCGAGCGGCACGAACTCGCCGAGCGGCGCCGAGTAGGCCTGCAGGTGCGGGCCGTCGACGACGAGCGCGGCAGCGGCGCTCGTGCGCAACGTCGCGCCGTTCGCCATCGGCGCGACGCGGAAGGCGCCGGTCACCGCCGAGAACGCGTGCACGAGCCCGGGCGTCACCAGCGCGCAGAACAAGTCGTCGCCCTGCTGCGACGAGAACGGCCCCGTCGCGACGCTCGCGAACGAATGCGCGATGCCGCTGTAGCCGAGCGCGACCGCGCCGTCGTGCCACAATGCCCAGTCGTCGTTGCGCAGCACCTGCGCATTCGACGTGCACGGAGCGCTCGTCCAGCTGCGATGCAGCGCCGAGAAGCCGAGCGCCCGCGTCGCGGTCGCGCACGCGCCGGCCACGCCGTCCGCGGACAGGTGCACGACCGCGCCGTCGAGCGCGACGTCGTGCCACTGCCCCGTGAACGCATCGACCCCGGTGGCCACGAGCCCGTCGACGACGACCGCGACATGGCGTTGCACGACGACGGCGAAAGACGGCGAGAACGTGCGCGAACTCCAACGGCCCGTGAACGCGGAGAAGGCGTGCAGCACGTTGCCGTCGCGGACGAGCGCGAGCGAGTCGTTGTTCTGCGAGGCGGGATTGAGCAACTGCGAAGCGGGACCTGCGACGAGCGGCTCGAAGCGGCCGCGCATCGCCGAGAACGCGACCCAGCGCAGGCCATCCCGCGCGATCACTGCGTCGTTGAGGGCAACGAGCGTCGGCGCATTCGCGACCGGTTCGCTGACCCACCGCCGCGTGAATGCCGACCACGCCGCGATCTCCGAAGGCTGCGCGACCGCGACCACCTTGCCGAGGCTCGCGCGCTGCGCAGGGACGCCACCGGGGAACGATCGCAGAGCGAAGGCCGGAGGCTTCTGCGCTGGCGATGTCGCGAGGCACGCGAAGCACGCGAGCAGCCGCAGGAACATCGAATCGAGGGCGGACACGGGTCGTCCAGTCTACGGAGCGCCGCGATCCTCGGAGAGCCCACCATCGGCGTGTTGCGATCCCGCGACGACCTCGTGTCGCGGCAGGGCGGAGTAGAGCAGCGCGGATCCGAGCGCGCATGCAGCCCCGATCCACAACGACGGCTGCATCGTGCCGTGCCATTCCGCGAGCGCGTGGCTCGCCGGCTTGGCGAACAGCTGCGCGCCGCGACTCAGGCTGTAGAGCACGGCGGCGGCGGTCGCGCGCAAAGCCGGCGGATAGCAGACCCCGAACAACGCGCCGAAGCACGACCACGTGCCGGCGCCGAACCCCATCGCCGCCGCGCCCACCGTGAACGCGAGCAGGCTCTGCGCGAACGAGTCCCAGTTGGCGGCCATCGCGAGTTGCGCAGCGGCGAAGAACAGACAGAACGTGACGAAGACGCGGCCGCGTCCGAACTGCGCCGCGAGCCAGCCGAACGCGACGTCCGCCAGCAGGTGCACGAAGTTGACCGCGAGCTGGTAGCGGCCGGCGTCGGCTGAGGTCGCCGCGAAGTCGCGCATCAACGCGTTCGGGATCTCCGCATAGACGCACCAGAATCCCGTCATGTGCAGCGTGAGGATCGCGAGCAGCGTCCAGGTCGCGCGGCGGCGTCCGGGCGCGAACAACGCGCCCAGGGTCGCATCGCCGGCTGCTCGCACGGGCGGAGCGTCGGGCCCGGGCATCGCGCGACGCGCGAAGAACACGAGCAACGCGGGAAGCCCCGCGAGCAGGAACGCGTTGCGCCAACCGATCTCGGGCGCGAGGAACAACCCAGTGCACGCAGCCAGCGCCATGCCCAGCGGACCGCCCGCTTGCAGCAATCCGTGCGCGCGATCGCGGTCTTTGCCTTCGAAGGTCTCGTGCACGACGGCGTGGCCGATCCCCCATTCGCCGCCGACGCCGAGCCCGGCAAGCGCGCGCGCGAACGCGAGCATCCACGCGCCGTCGGCTGCGGCAGTGCACAACGCGCCAGCGCAGTAGACGAGGATGCTCGCCGTCATCGCGCGACGACGGCCGATGCGATCCGCCATGCGCCCGAACACGAAGCCGCCGATCGCGGAGGCGAACAAGGAGAACCCTTCGATCCACGCGACCGACGACGCGTCGATCGCGAGCTCGTGCGCGATCGTGCGCTTGCAGAAGCTGAACAGGATCAGGTCGTGGAAGTCGAAGACCCAACCGAGGAAGCAGAACCACAGCACGCGGCCGCGCCCGGAGCCGAGCAGTTCGAGGAGACCGAGGCGGGAGGGCACGCAGCGCATGGAACCGTCGCGGGGCCTGTCCGCAAGCGCGCGATGCGGGCTTTGCGCGTCCGCTCGCACGACCGCATGCGAGGCGCACGGCCCCACGCCATGGACCGGACGCAGACACGCGGCATCGTGGACGTCGTCGCGCGCACCCCGCGCCCGTTGACAGCCTCGCGAACTCGTATGTCATCGAGTCGTCGAAGCCTCACTTCGACACCAAGACTCCATGCACACGATCGCCAGGCCCATGGCCCGTCGGCAGTCGGGGCGCGAGCACAGCTCGCTCGCGCTCTGGCTGCTGGCGTCCCCGTTCCTGCTCCTGCTCGCGTCCCAACGCGGCGCGCTGGCCCGCAGCCAGCCGCCCGAAGGGCCGCGACCCGCGGCGGCTCCGCTCGGCGCGCCTGCAGCAGAGACTGCCGGCAGCCGGGCGGAGGCGCCGCCTCCGTCCGGGGTGCCCGCGCGCACGCCGCGTCGACCGTTCGCCGAGAAGAGCCCGTGAAGCGACGCTGCCCGCGCGCGCTTCGTGGACGGAGGCCTCGCGGGTAGCATCCGCCGCCCCGATGTCCGCCCCGCTCCGCAGGAACACCGTCCCCGTCCGCATCGGCAAGCAGACCGTCGGCGGAAAGTCGCCCGTCGTCGTGCAGTCGATGACGAACACCGACACCGCCGACGCGAAGTCCACGGCCGCGCAAGTCGCCGAGTTGTTCCTCGCCGGCAGCGAGATGGTCCGCATCACCGTGAACTCGCAGGAGGCGGCGGCTGCGGTGCCGGAGATCCGATCGAGGCTGCTCGACCAAGGCCTCGACGTGCCGCTGATCGGCGACTTCCACTACAACGGCCACGTCCTGCTGCGGAAGTTCCCCGACTGCGCCAACGTGCTCGACAAGTACCGCATCAACCCGGGCAACGTCGGCAAGGGCGCGTCACACGACAAGAACTTCGCGACGATGATCGAAGTCGCGCGTGAGTACGACAAGCCGGTGCGCATCGGCGTCAACGCGGGCTCGCTCGACCAGGAACTGCTAAACGACCTGATGGAGCACAACGCGAAGCTGGCGCACCCGGCGAGCGCGAGCGACGTGTTCCTCGAAGCGATGGTCCAGAGCGCGCTGCGCTCCGCGAACGCCGCCGAGCAGCTCGGGCTCGCGAAGGACCGCATCGTGCTGTCGTGCAAGATCAGCAAGGTGCAGGAGCTCGTGAAGGTGTACCGCATGCTCGCCCAACGCAGCGACTACGCGCTGCACCTAGGACTCACCGAAGCGGGCATGGGCATGAAGGGCATCGTCGCCTCCACCGCAGGACTGTCGATCCTGCTGCAGGAAGGCATCGGCGACACGATCCGCGTGTCGCTGACGCCGGAGCCGGGCAGCTCGCGCACGCAGGAAGTCCGCGTCGCGCAGCAGATCCTGCAGACGCTCGACATCCGCCCGTTCCTGCCGCAGGTGACTGCGTGCCCGGGGTGCGGCCGCACGACGTCGAGCTACTTCCAGGAGCTGAGCCAGCAGGTCGAGAAGTTCCTCTCCGCGCGCATGCCGGAGTGGAAGAAGACGAAGCCGCGCGCCGCCGAGTTGCAGATCGCGGTGATGGGCTGCGTCGTCAACGGCCCCGGCGAGAGCAAGGCTGCGCACCTCGGCATCTCGCTGCCCGGCACCGGCGAAGCGCCGCGCGCGCCGGTCTATCGCGACGGCCAACACGTCGCGACCTTGGAAGGCCCGGCACTCGCGCAGGACTTCCTGCGCATGATCGACGACTACGTCGAGAAGATGCCGGGCTGAGCGTGCTGCGGCGCGATCAGTAGAACGTGCCGACGAATCCCATCACGAGGCCGTAGTAGCCCGTCGGCGACAGCGAGCCGGTGGTCTGCGCGAGGTTCGCAGGACGGATCCAGCGGTCCAGCCCCCATGCCGCCGCAGCGCGGACCAATCCCAGCGCACACAGTCCGAGAGACACCGAGCGGAGCAAACGAACGGAGGACACTCGCGGTCGGCCAGTGCAGAGCGATGGCCGCGACGCGCATGGACGCTGCTGCGCAGGCGCGGCGCTCGCGCGTCGACGGTCGCTACGGGTGCTCTTCGCCCTCGACCTCGCAGACCTCGATCCAAGGCGACAACGGATCGGGGAAGTCCATCCACCCTTGCGCCCCGAGCTGCATCTCGCGATCGGTCAGCAGCGCCGTCCGCAGCTGCGCCTCGATGCGCTCGCGATCGAGGTCCTGGCCGATGAACACGAGCTCCTGGCATCGGTCGCCGTAGACCGGATCCCAGCTCGAGGCGTCGATCTGCAACTCCGGATCGCGCTCGTCCTCGGGGACCGCTGCGATCCACTTGCCTACAGGCTCCAGCGAGCCGACGGGCCCGGCCTGGGACCACGCGCCGATCACGTCGTGCCGCGTCGCCACCCAGAGGAAGCCCTTGCTACGCAGCATCCCGGGCCGCGACGTGGAGAGGAAGTCGAGCAACCTCTCTGGATGGAACGGCCGCTGCGCGCGGAACACAAAGCTGTCGATGCCGTACTCTTCCTTCTCGCTGCGTTCCTCGTCGTCCTCGTCCAACAGTTGCGCCCATCCTGGTTGCGCAGCGGCCGCCTCGAGGTCGAACGAACGCGTGTCGAAGATCTCGGTCAACGGCGCCTTGCCGTGCTCGGTGCGGACGATGCGCGCGCCTGGATTCAGCGTGCGGACGATGCGCTCGGCGGCGGCAAGCTGCTCCGCCGACGCGAGATCGCACTTGTTGAGCACGACGACGCTCGCGCACTCGATCTGGTCGACCAGCAACTCGCTGATGTGACGGACGTCGTCCTCTCCTGCCGCGATGCCTCGATCGCTGAGCAACTCTGCTTCTTGCAGCATCTGGGGCAGGTGCGCGGAGTCGACGACCGTCACCATCGTGTCGAGCCGCGCGATATCGCCGAGCGACTTACCGTCCTCGTCCTCGAACGTGAACGTCTGCGCCACGGGCATCGGCTCGCTGATCCCCGTCGACTCGATGAGCAGGTAGTCGAACTTGCCCGCCTGTGCGAGCTTGCTGACTTCCTGCAGCAAGTCCTCGCGCAGGGTGCAGCAGATGCAGCCGTTGTGCATCTCCACGAGCTGCTCCTCCTGGCGCCGCAGGGCCGCGCCGCCGCGTTCGACGAGCGAGGCGTCGATGTTGACCTCGCTCATGTCGTTCACGATGACCGCGACGCGACGGCCCTCCCGGTTGTTCAGGACGTGGTTCAGGAGCGTCGTCTTGCCGGCGCCGAGGAAGCCGGAGAGGACCGTGACGGGCAAGCGGGTGTCCATGGACTGCATCGGTGCCGGTCGACGGGCTGGAGTTCCCAGGATTCCGAGACGCGCGGCCCCGGCGCAACCGCCTGCCGAAGACCTGCCGCCAGGATCTTGGCATCCGCGCACCTCGGCCTACTCTCCCCCGCCGATGCCGACCGCGAGACAGCGCCTGTCGAGAGCCGCCGCCCTGCTGGGGCTGTTGGCGATCCTCCTGCGCCTGCTCGCGCCCGCACTGCACACCTGCGACCACGCCCATGCCCACACGGCGTTCGGCGCGGACTCGCACGTCGGCTGCAGCCACGGACCCGGGGCCCATGCCCACGACGCGGACGCAGCGGAGGCGGCGCAGGACGATGCGGACGGAGCCGACGACGGACGGCCCGCACATCGCGCCGCGAACCGCGAAGCGCACGACGCCTGCGCCGTCTGCAGCATGTTCGCTTCGAGCGAAGGCGGCAGCGTCGCGGACCGCGGCCCTCCGCGCCTCGGCCAACTCGTGGCAAGGGCGGACATCGAACCCATCGACGCGCACCACGCGAGCGAGCCACGCTCGGCCGCTCAGGCGCGCGCGCCGCCGCGCGCCTCTGCCGTCTGCCGCATGCCGCGCGCCTGATCCGGGACCGACACGGGACGGGCGACGGCTGGACTTCGCGACTCCTTCCGGAGCCGCGTCCCCGCGTCCGCTTCCCGAGGCCCGCCCGATGCCTGCTTGCCTGTCCGCGACTTCGTCCCATCCCCTGTTCGACACCACTTCGTTCGCGCGATTCGTCGAGCCCGTCCTGCCCCGCGCGCTGCGCGCCGCACGCAAGATCCTCGGCTGCGAGCACCTTGCCGAGGACGCAGTGCAAGAAGCGCTGCTGACGCTGCATCGCGAGACGCAGCCGCCCGAGGACCTCGGTGGCTGGCTCGTGCGCACCGTCGTGCATCGCAGCCTCCACCAACGCCGCACCTTGCTGCGCCGTCACCGTCACGAACTCGCGGCCGGGATGCGGCGCGACGACGTTTGCTGCGACAACCCGCTCCACCACGCGCGCGATGCCGAGAACGAAGCGCGCCTCCGCGCAGCGATGTCGACGTTGCCCGAGGAGCAGCGACGCGTGGTCGAGCTGCGCCTCGAACAGGATCTCGACTACGAAGCGATCGCGCATGCGATCCAGCGGCCGGTCGGAACGGTGCGGTCGCGGCTCCACCGGGCGCGCCATGCGTTGGCCACCGCATTTCCGGAACTGGAGCAGGAACCCGACACGCCCTAGCGGCACTGGTCGGGCATGGCCACAGCGGCAAAGCCCAGGTCCTCCCGCTCCCTGTCCGTTCCACACGTCGTCGTGGCATCGGGACCGCCCGCGCTCACGCGCATCCACGAGCCCGGCATCAACCTCGCGATCTGGCAACGGCCCGTCGATGCGTCGTTGCAGCGAGCGGCCGTGGCGCTCACGCAGAACGGCGACGACTGGCGATGCGCCCTGCATCGCGTGGAAGCTCGCGCGCTACGGGAACACGGTCCCGCGCTGCGCAGCCTGCTGCCGGAACGGCTTCGCGTGTTCGCGCCCGCGGCATGCAATGCGCTGCTGGCGGACGTCTCCAGGCTGGTGGGGTTCTACCTGGACGCCACGGGCGAACCGCTCCTCGACGTGAGCCTCGCCCGGCTGACCGTGCCCCAGTGTCCGCGGTTCCACACCGACCACGTGGGCGTCCGCATGCTCCACACGTGGTGCGGCCCGGGAACGGAATGGCTGCGCAACAAGGACGTCGATCGACGCGCGTTGCGCGCACGCAACCGCACCGACGCGCCTCCCGTTCGCACGCCGAGGTTCGAGGTCCAGCGTGTCGGGGCGTTCGCCCTTGCCTTGCTGCGCGGTTCTGCAGCGCCCGGCAACCACGGCAACGGGATCGTGCATCGATCGCCGGACCCCAGGGGAACGGCTCGCCTCATGCTCGTGGTCGACCGGGCACACGAAGACGACGCCGGCCACGACTCCTGCTCCACCGGCCGATGACTGGCGGGAGCAAAGCAGCCTCTCCGGCATCTGGCGCGGGGTAGGATGCGCCGCCATGCAATCGAAGGCCGCCACCGTCGCCGAGTACCTGAAGTCGCTCCCCGAAGACCGCCGCCGCGCCGTCGAGGCCGTTCGCGAGGCGGTGCGTCGACACCTCGACAAGGATGTCGAGGAGGGCATGAACTACGGGATGATCGGCTGGTTCGTCCCGCATCGCGTGTTCCCGCAGGGCTACCACTGCAATCCCAAGCAGCCGCTGCCCTACGCGGGTCTCGCGAGCCAGAAGAACCACCTCTCGCTCTACCTCATGTGGACCTACGAGGACACGGAGGAGGAGAGCTGGCTGCGCGGCGCGTGGACGAAGGACGGCCGCAAGCTCGACATGGGCAAGTGCTGCATCCGCTTCAAGAAGCTCGAGGAGGTGCCGCTCGACGTCATCGCCGAAGCAGTGCGACGCATGCCGGCGAAGAAGTTCGTCGCATGGTACGAGGATCGCCTCGACCCGCGCACCGGCAAGGCGAAGTCCGAGCGGGGCACGGACGGCGAGAAGAAGACCCCCGCAAAGAAGACCGAGGCAAAGAAGACCACGGGCACGAAGGCCACCGCGAAGAAGACGTCCCGCAAGCCGTCGAGCGCAGCCAAGGCCGGTGCGCAGAAGGCGAAGACGAAGGCCGCGAAGAAGGCCTGACCGCCGCCCCTCAGCAACGGCGGCGGAAGTATCGCTCGAGCTCCGGCCCCGTGAACGTGAGCACCGTCGGCCGTCCGTGCGGACAGTTGTGCGGGTGCTCCAAGGTCGCGGCCTCGCGCAGCAGCGCCTCGATCTCCTCGTCGCCGAGGCGATCTCCGCTCATCACCGCCGAACGACACGCCATGCTGTGGAAGCGTTCGACGAGCTGCTCCTCGAGCCGAGCGCCCGGATCGTCGTCGGCGTCGATCGGCAACACGGCGCGCAACAGTCGCTGCGGATCCGCGCGGTGGAACACCGCCGGCACCGAGTGCACCGCGACCGACGCAGGCCCGAAGTCGTCGACGTCGAGGCCGCCGCGCATGAGCGCATCGCGCGCGTCGAGCAGCCATGCCTTCTCGCTCGGCGTCACATCGACGACGCATGGCGTCAGCAGCCGCTGCACCGCGACCTCGCGCGCGCGATGCTGCGCGCGCAACCGTTCGTAGACGACGCGTTCGTGCAGCGCGTGCTGGTCCACCACCATGATCCCGTCGCCGTGTTGGAGCACGACGTAGAGATCGTGCGCCTGCAGGAAGCGAAGCGAGCGACCTTCCTGCGCGGCGAACGGATTGGGACGCAGGTCGCGCGGAGCGGCCGCTTGCGCCGCCGCACTGTCGCGCACAGGTAGCGTGGGCTCCGCGCGTCGATCGCGAACGAGGATCGGCGGCGGCGGCACATCCTTCGGCTCGCGATCGCGCGCGAACGACAAGGGCAACGTCGCGGGAAATCCGGACTGCGCGCGCGGCTTCTGGGGATCGACCACGACCCCACCTGGACGCTGCGCTGCCGCATCGTCGGCGCTCGCCGCAGTGCGCGCGACGAGCGCCGCATGCACGGCCTCGTAGAGGCTGCCGGCGACACGACGGGACTCGAGGAAGCGCACCTCGGCCTTGCGCGGGTGCACGTTCACGTCGACCTGGTCGGGCGGCATCGTGACAAGCAGCGCGTAGATCGGATAGCGCCCGCCCATCGTGAACTCCTTGTAGGCCTGCCGCACCGCGAACGTCGCATTGCGTTCGCTCGCGCGGCGGCCGTTCACGTAGAGCAGTTCGAGCTTGCTGTCGCGACGCGCGAGGTCGGGCTCGCCGCAGAGTCCTTCGACCACGAGGCCGTTGGAACGACGTTCGACCGGCAACAGACCGCGCGCGAGGTCGCGCGAGAAGCACGCCGCGAACCGCTCGGCCAGCGTCTGTCCCGCAGGCAGGCGCAGGATCTCCTTGCCGTCGCTGACGAAGGTCCAGTCCACGTCGGTGCGCGGCAGCGCGAGCTCGCACAGCAGCTCCTGGATGCGCGCCTTCTCCGCCGCAGCCGACTTGAGGTAGCGCCGACGCGCAGGCAACGAGAAGAACAGGTCGCGGACCTCGATCTGCGTGCCCGGCGGGCAGCCGCACGGCTGCGGCGCGGTCTCGGTCCCGCCGTCGCATCGCACTTCCCAGCCTTCGCCTGCATCGTGACGCCGCGACTTGATCGCACACCGTGCGACCGAGCCGATCGAAGCAAGCGCTTCACCGCGGAACCCGAGGCTCGCGATGTGGTCGAGGTCCGACAGTTCGCTGAGCTTGCTGGTCGCGTGGCTCGCGAACGCGAGCGGCAAGTCCTCGGGCAGGAAGCCGGAGCCGTCGTCGGTGATGCGCACGAGGTCGGCGCCGCCGCCCTGGATCTCGACGCGCAGGCGCGTGGCGCCCGCGTCGAGCGAGTTCTCGACGAGTTCCTTCACGACCGAGGCCGGCCGCTCGATCACTTCGCCGGCAGCGATCTGGTCCTGGACTTCCTTGCGAAGGACGCGGATCACCATTCGAGTTCCTCCGGGCCGGGCACGGGCGCGCCGTCGAACCAACGCGATAGGAAGCGCTCCAGCAGCACGTCGTCCTCCTCGCCGAGCGAACGACGCTCGCGCTGGCAGTGCAGCAACGCGAGCAATCCGTGCTCGAGCCGCGCGCGCGAGTTCTTCTGCAACTGCGCCATGAAGCGCTCCTGGAACGCATAGACGCCGAGCTTCGACGCGATGTCGCGAAGCGGCGTGCCGTCGTCGAGCATCAGGCGGCCTTCGTAGAGCTGCCCCATCGACGAGAACAGCCAGCTCGTCGCGAACGGAAACAAGCCGCCCTGGTCCATGCGCTTGCCGTCCTTCTGCTTCACGCCGCGCGCGAACATCGCGTGCAACGAGCGCAAGGCGCGCTTGCGGTCGCCGTCGAGCACCGCTTCTGCGAGCTCGAACGGAGTCGACTCGAAGCTGCACGTCAACTTGCCGCGCAGGTCCTCGGGCGCGAGCGCCTTCTTGCTGCCCTTCTTCTCGAACTGGTCGACGAGTTGCTCGAGCTCGGCCGCGAGCAGCGCCGGCTCCTTGCCGACCTGCGCCGTGAGCAGCAGAGCGGACTCCGGCGTCACGGGCACGCCGAGCCGCTTGCTGTGCGCTGTGACCCACTGCACGAGCTCGCCTTGCAGCGGCTGGTCCGGGCGGCCGAACGGCGTCTCGTAGAGTTCGCGGAACTCGTAGACCGCGCCGCTCGCGGCGAGCTCCTTCGCCCACTTCGTGCGCTTGTCGAGCTTCTGCCCCTCGAACACGAGCAGCGATCCCTTCTGGATGCGCGGAGCGAACGCAGCGACCGCGGTCGCGTACTTCTGGATCCAGCGATCGGCGCGGCGCACGACCAACGCCGTCGACTGTGCGAACAGCCCGCCGCCGGCCAGCGGCTGAAGGTCCTTGCACTGCGCCTTCTTGCCGTCGTCGCCTTCGTCGCCGTCACCGCCCTCGTCCGCGTCGCCGTCGTCGGGTTCCGCGTCCGCAGCCTGCTTGCTGCCGCGCACAACGACGTCCTGGCCTTCGACCGTCAGGACCTCGAGATCCTTGGGCAACGACTCGAGGACCGCGTCCAGCGCCTGCTGCCGGAACCACGAACCTGCGCCGACGATCGCGACGATCGAAGGCAGCCCCTGCTTGCACGCGGCGCGCAGGCGTTCGAGTTCCTTGTCGGGATGCGGGACGGCCATTTCAGGCGAACAGGTAGATGTCCGCGAGGCCCGCCGCAAGCATCACGACGCTGAGGATGCCGTTGGCGGTGAAGAACGCAGTGTGGATGCGCGTGAGGTCGAAGCGACGGAGCAGCCAGTGCTGCCAAGCCATCATCGCGGCGGCGCAGAAGACGCCCACCGAGTAGGCGACGCCGAGGCCCGCCTTGTTGCCGAACAACCAGAACAGGATCGCAGCGCCGAGGTGCATCGCGCGGCTCAGCCACATCGCGCGCACGACGCCGAGCTTCGCAGGGATGGAGTGCAGGCCGCGCGCCTTGTCGAAGGCCTCGTCCTGGCACGCGTAGCAGACGTCGAAGCCGGCGACCCAGAGCACCACGCCGAACGCGAGCTGCAGCGGGATCGCGAAGCCGTCGAACGAACCGCGCGCAGCGACCCAGGCGGCGAGCGGCGCGAGCCCGAGCGCGACGCCGAGCCACAGATGGCACAGGGACGTGAACCGCTTGGCATGGCTGTAGAGCAGCAGCCAGAGCCAGACCGGGACGCCCAGCCACGCGCAGACCTGGCCCAGCGACATGCAACAGCCCAGGAACACGAGACCGGACACTGCGGTCAGCGCGAGCGCGCTGCGCGGCGACACCGCGCCGCGCGGGATCTCGCGCCCCTTCGTGCGCGGGTTCTCGGCGTCGATGTCGCGGTCGACGTAGCGGTTGTAGGCCATCGCCGAAGTGCGCGCTGCGACCACCGCAGCGACGCAGAGCGCAACCGTCGTCCAGCTCGGCGAACGGTCGGCGGCGAACAGCGCCAGCAGCGCGAACGGCAGCGCGAAGACCGAGTGCGACAGCTTGATCAGCGACGCGTAGTCCCTCGCGCTCACGTGTCGTCCTCGCCTTCGTTCCACGGCGACGCATCGCCTGCGCGCGGCGCGGCCTTCGGCGTGCTCCAGCGCCGGAACAACGCATGTTCGACGCCGAGGCGGTCGAGCGCCTTGCCGACGACGAAGTCCACCATCTCCTGCACCGTCTGCGGCCGCGTGTAGAAGCCCGGCATCGCCGGCAGCACGATCGCGCCGGCGCGCGCGAGCTTGAGCATGTTCTCGAGATGGATCACCGACAGTGGCGTCTCGCGTGGCACGACGAGGAGCGGCCGCCCCTCCTTGATCGCGACGTCGGCCATGCGTTCGACGAGGTTGCTCGAGAACCCGTGCGCGACGCGCGCGAGCGTTCCCATGCTGCACGGGATGAGGATCGTCGCCGCGATCTTGGCGCTACCCGAGCTCGGCGTCGCCTCGACGGCGGCGAGGTCGTGGCAGAACAGGTTCGCGCGCAAGGCCTCCGGGAACAGCGCCGCCAGGTCGGGCCGTTCGAGGTCCACTTCGAGCAACGCCTCGTGCCGCATCACGCGCAGCGACGCGCCGGTCGCCGCGAGATGCACACGATGACCGAGTTCGAGCAGCGCCGTGACGAGGCGCAGGCCGTAAGCGATGCCGGAGCCGCCGCAGAAGCCGACGGCATAGGTGCGGACGTCGTTCATCGGGGCTCGTGCGTGAGGAAGTAGTAGACGTCGTAGATCGCGTGCGTGTAGACGCACACGCCGAAGCCGCGGAACCAGAAGAGGAAGCCGAGCAACACGCCGGCCATCGTCCGGAACAGGAAGACGCCGCGATCGAAGTCCTCGCGCAGATGGTGATGCAGCGAGAACAGCACTGCGCTCACCACGACGGCGAGCACGCCGCCCAGCGCCTGCGGCAACCGGAATGCAGCGGTCGCGCGCAGCCACATCCAGACGAGCAACGACATCAGGCCGAGGCGGAAGACGAGCTCTTCGAAGATGCCGGCGCCGAGCGAGCCAACGAGGTCCTGCACGAGTCGCGGCCCGAAGTTGCCCGCCGCGAGGTAGCGCACCGCAGGATCCGCGAGCGCACCGGCCATCGGTCCGAGCATCAGGCCGTAGACCGTTCCTTCGAGCACGATGACGAGACCGACGCGCGCCCACGGCACGTTGCGGTCGATCACGCGACGCATCGCCAGGAACACGAAGATGCCGAGGGTGATGTGCAGCGCAGCGCTCGCCGCGTAGGGCAGGCGCGAGAGCACGTCGAGCAGGATCCACTCGGACAGGTTGCGTTCGGACGGCGCGAGCGAGAACCGGAGCCCTTCGTAGACGAGCCACAGCGGCACCACGGCGAACAGGCTCACCGCCGGATCGCGCGACCACGCGAAATAGCCGTCCGCCGGCGGCGGCGACTGCGGCGCTTCAGCCTCAGCCTTGGACTTCGCCACGGTAGACGGCGGCAATCCCGCCGGTGAGCACGGAGAACCGAGGCGACCGCAGCCCGGCATCGAGCATGAGCTGCGTGAACTCGGACCGCTCGGGGAACTTCATGACCGAGTCCGGCAGGTAGGCGTAGGCGTCGTTGCTCGCGCCGGACACCCACTTGCCCAGCCGCGGCAACACGCGGCGGAAGTAGAAGAGGTAGGCCTGTCCGAGCAGCGGCAGCTTCGGCTTGCAGAACTCGAGCACGATGACGCGGCCGCCGGGACGCACGACGCGCGCCATCTCGCGCAGCGCGTCGGTCGGGTTCTCCACGTTGCGGATACCGAAGGCGACCGTCGCGAGATCGAAGGACGCGTCTGCGAACGGCAGACGCTGCGCATCCGAGCAGACGTAGCGCGGGCGACCGGCCACCCCTTGGCTCTTGCGCTCGGCGTGCACGAGCATGGGCGCGCAGAAGTCCGCGCCCACCACCTTTGCGCCGATGCGCGACAGATGCAGCGAGAGGTCGCCCGTCCCGGCGCAGACGTCGAGCACGCGCTCGCCGGGCCTCACCTCGGCGATCCTGGCGGCGCGCTTCCGCCACAGCACATCGATGCCGAGCGACAACACGCGGTTGGCGCGGTCGTAGCCGTCGGCGACTTCGGCGAACATGCGCTGGATGACGGGCCCTTCGGGCATCGGCGCATTCTGATGCGGGAGGCAGCTGATTTCCTGCCTCTGCCGAGGAAAGGGACGGGTCTCCGCGCAGACCGCGGAGGCGCGCTTTCCGAAATGCAAACGGGCCGCTCGAGGCGGCCCGTTTCGTTCTGCGATCCACATGCCTCGCAGCGACGCCGAGCGAGGGGACTCCTGATCTCAGGCATCACTGACGCCAGGCAATCTGGCGTCAGCAGGGATCACTGACGCCAGTAGCAGGAGATCACGCGGACGCCCGGCACGTCGATCGTGCGCACGCGGCGGCCGGTGTTGACCTCGAGCACGTCGATGCGGCCGACGTCCGAGAGCGCCGCGAACAGCAGCTTCGGAACGGTCGCAAACACCGTCGCGCCGCCGGCAACCTTGAGCGTGTGCTTGCCGGAGTGCGTGTAGGGCGTGCGCTGGTAACCGGCGTTGAACTGCGTCACCTGGCCGGTGCCGCCGCCGTAGTTGATCATCTCGTCCGTCGCGATGTCGGCGACCGAGTTGCCCGACAGCAGGTCGCGCGTCGGGGTCGTCGAGTTGAGACCGCCGTAGCGCTGGAGCACGTTCCACTCCTTCTGGCGGAACGTCGGCGGCTGGATGAAGCCACCCGAGTTCGGGTTCAGCGGGATCTGGCCGACCGGCGACGCCGTCATGGCGAGGCGCGAGATCTGGCCGAGGCCGCTATCGTCGACGTGACCGATCAGGACGCCGCCGTTGGACGACAAGAAGTCGTAGACCATCGAGCGGGCGCGCGGGAACGTCGCGTTCGGGATCGTCGACACGATGTCGTTGAAGCCGTAGCCGTTCACGCCGTCCGGCCCCGACTCGTAGACGGCGACCGTGCCGTTCGAGTTGAGGATGTAGGCGAAGTAGACGCCCTGCTGGAAGCCCGTCTGGGCGTAGCGCTCCGTGGCGACGACCTCGATCGGCGCATTGAGGAAGCCCGACACCGAGCGACGCACCGAGAAGTCCTGAGCACGGATGATGCTCATGAAGTTCGAGTCGGTGCTCACGACGAGGATGTCCTCGCCGTCCGGCTGCCAGCAGATGCCCGTCGGGCCGCGCTCGACGCGCGTCTCGGCGACCACCTGGTGGAACGTCGCGCTCGTCGGGTCGATGTCGATGAAGCTGACCGTCGCGCTCGAGAAGTTCGAGACCGCGAGGCGGGTCATGTTCGGCGCCATCGCCATGCTGATCGGATCCGTGAGGCGGATCGTGTCGAGCACCGTGAAACGGTTGCTGTTGACGACGAGCACCTGGCGGTTGTCGCGATCGAGCACGTAGAGGAAGTGACCGATCTGCTGGCGCGACGTGAACGGGCAGAACGGCGGCGGCGGCGGCGGCGAGAGCGGCGGACGCTGCGGGCCGTAGAACGTGCCCATGTAGGTCGTGCCGTAGAGGCCGAACTCACCGCGCGAGTTGCTGAACGGGTTGCCCGCGACGAGCTGGTTCAGCGGCGAGTTGGCGCAGCCGGCGCCGGTGCCGCCCGTAAGGATGTTGCCGGGAGGACCGGAGCTCGAGTTGACCGTCGGCTCCTCGCCGAAGATCGAGCGGCCGGGGTTCGGCGGCGGGTAGCGCAGCTTCGGGGGATTCGGGTGCGGCGGCTGCGTGATGGTGTTGCCCGGCATCTGGGCGCCCATCACCGGGTTCATCTGGTTCGCGCGCGTCGCGTTGACGTTGACGTTCTCGTTGTTGAAGACGAGGTCCAGCGGCGCGCCGATGTGGATGTCGTTGACGGCGCCGACGAGCGGCTCGCGCAGGAGGCGCGTGTCGAGGTTCGAGTCGCGCACCAGCGTCAAGGCGCCGGCGCTGCCCGCGTCGAGCGTCGTGCGGCCCTCGGAGAGCGCCGGATCGACACCGGCGACACCGATGTTCGGCTGCAGACCTTGCTTGAAGCGCGTGGTCGCGAGGTCGCCCGTGCCCTGGCCGATGCCGTTGAGGTCGATGGCCGACACGCCCGGCGTCGAACCGCCGATGCCGACATACATGACCTCGGGGGCAACCGGCGCGTTGACGATGCCCGGCCCCTGCGCGGTGCTGAACTGCGTCGAGACCGACTGGCCGATCAGGTCGCCCGACAGGCCGCGGATCGCGGTGTTCTGGACGTTGATGTCGACCGTCGACTCGCCCGGCAGGTTGTAGGCCGGCGTCACGACGTAGTTGCAGAAGTCGCCGTAGTTGAACGGGTCTGCGTGGTAGATGATCTGGAACGTCGCGGCCGAGGCCGTGACCGACAGCACGAGACCGCCGGACGGCGGCGTCAGTTGCTGCGGATCGAAGAACGAGCCGACGTCACCCGGCTGGACCGGCTTGTTGAAGCGGACCGTGACGGTCGTCGTCGGGTCGATGCCCGACTGGTTGTTGCCGGGGGAGATCGACGGGACGCTCGTGTAACCGAGGACCTGCGGCGGGTTCGGGTCCGCGCCGACGGTAGTCGCGGTGCAGATCTCCTGCTCCAGCAGGTGCCCTTCCGTGTCGACGACTGCGGCCGTGACCACGAGGCGGATGAGACGGTTCGCAGGGAACGTCTCGATCGTCGCGAGGTTGCTGTCGTCGTCCGGGATGAACACGAACGACTTGGCGCTCACGAGGTCCGCCGCGCCGGCGAAGCTCGGGAAGCCGATCGCGCGCGCATCGAGGATATTGACGTTGTCGTTGTTCGCGTCGGCGACGACAGCCTGGCGCTTCACCAGGACGCCGCCCTCGTTGTAGTAGGTGAAGCCGTTCACGAAGCCGCGACCCACCACCATGCTGCCCGTCTCGGTCGCCGGATCGTAGGCGATGACGTTGAGGGCGCCCGTGAGGCCCGAGTTGTTCTGGTTCGCGAGCAGGTTGCTCAGGATCGAGTCGACGTCGAGCTTGTGGCTGAACCGGAACTGCACGAACTGGTTGCCAGCGTTGCCGTCCGGCAGGATCGCCGTCGCGTCGAACGTCGCCACGGGCAGCACACCGTTGTTGCCGGTGACGTTCTGCTTCATCGTGGACTCGTTCTCGATGTTCAGCACCGTCGTCGTCGGGTTGCCGAACGAGTCCGCCGCGCGGATGCGGTAGGGATAGATCGTGCCGCGACCCGTGCTGATCGAGGTGACCTTGAAGTCACCGCGGTTGTCGGGGTCGCCGGCAGAGCCGCCACTGCAGCTGGCGAACAGTGCGAGTGCGGCCAGCGAGCCGCCCGCGAGTGCAGTCCGCAGGGACGAACGAGGGATGGGGTTGGTCATGTTCGAAGGAGCCCGACCGGTGGGCATGAAGTTGGAGCGAGGGCCGTTCCAGACCTACGAGGGGCTGCGAGAAGCTACTGCGGCGGCATTCCGGTTCAAGCGAGCGAACACGACAATGCTGCCGCCCCGAAACAGTCTGGCTCGGACCGACGCCCGGCGTCATGGCAAGAAGGATGCCTCAGGTCTCGGGTCCGTGCGAAGCCGCGCCCGGCGCGGCGCAAATGCGAGCGCTCCTGGGCAGCACCCGCATTCCCGCCGCGCCGTGCGCTGCCGCACATGTGCGCTGCCGCGCACCAGACCCGCACGCAACCGCCGAGTGCCGACGTTGCGAGGACTCCGGTCAGCCGGGCCGGTTCTGCAGGAACGTCGCGATGTCGCCGAGGAATCCGTCGAGGTAGGCGCGGATGTCGGCAGGCAGGTCCGCCTCCACCATCGCGGCGCGCATGAGTTCCATCCAGCGGTCCCGCGCGGCCCGGTCGACCGGGAACGGAGCGTGGCGCATTCGCAAACGCGGATGCCCCCGCTCCCGCAGGTAGTCGGGCGGACCGCCGAGCCGGTAGACCAGGAAGCTGCGCAGCCGGTGTTCGGCCCCGTCCATGTCGTCCGGGGGATACATCGGCCCGAGGATCGGGTCCTGCGGCACGCGTCGGTAGAAGGCTGCCACCATCGCCGCGATGCGGTCGTGGCCGACGAGGTCGTAGACCGGGAGTTCCTCGGGTGCGCTCACCTTCGGCAGCATGGGCGCGCGCAAGCGAAAGGCAACAGGCACCGTCCGCCTCGGTCGTTGTGCCGCGAGCCCGCGCACCTACCATCCGCCGCCCGCGATGATCTTCCACGACCCGGAAGCTGGCCCCGAAGCCGAGTTCGACCGCAGCCTGCGGCCGACCACGTTCCAGGACTTCGTCGGCCAACAGCAGATCCGCGACAACCTCGGCGTCGCGATCGCCGCCGCGCGCGAACGCGGCGAGCCGCTGGACCACGTGCTGCTCTGCGGGCCACCTGGCCTCGGCAAGACGACGCTCGCCCACCTCGTCGCGCACGGCATGGGCACGAATCTCGTGATCACGTCGGGGCCGGCGCTCGCGGCGCCGCGCGACCTCGCGGGCATGCTGACGCGCCTGCAACGCAACGAGGTGCTGTTCGTCGACGAGATCCACCGCCTGCCGCGCGTGCTCGAGGAATACCTGTATTCCGCGATGGAAGACCACGCGATCGACGTGGTCCTCGACAGCGGCCCCGGCGGCCGCAGCGTGCGACTGGGCGTGCAACCGTTCACGCTCGTCGGCGCGACGACGCGCGAAGGGCTGCTGACCGCCGCGTTCCGTTCGCGCTTCGGCATCGTCGAGCGCCTCGAGCCGTATCCGGCCGAGCACCTCGAGGAGATCCTGAAGCGCGCCGCGCACAAGCTCTCGGTGGGCATCGACGCGCCCGCTGCGCGCTGGCTCGCGGAACGCAGCCGCGGCACGCCGCGCATGGCGTTGCGCATCCTGCGCCGCGTGCGCGACCTCGCGCAGGTGCAGGGCAACCAGCAGATCGTGATCGAGATCGCGCGCGAGGCGCTGGAACGCCTGCGCATCGACGGACTCGGCCTCGAGGAAGTCGACCGCCGCGTGCTGCGCGCGCTCGCGGACCGCGGCCAACCGATCGGCCTGAAGACGCTCGCGGCGATGGTCGACGAGGCCGAGGACACGATCGAGGACGTGCTCGAACCCCACCTGCTGCGCTGCGGATTGATCGCGCGCACGCCGCGCGGCCGCATCGTGACCGCGCGCGGCCTCGAGCACATCGGGCTGCCGCCGGAGAAGGCGCGCGCCAGCGAACTGCCGTTCCCCCAGTGACCGCTCCGAAAGCCCACCCGTGACCGCATTCCGCTTCGAGTTGTTGGCGCAGAACGGCGCCTTGCGCCGCGGCCGTTGCCACACGCCGCACGGCACGTTCGAGACGCCGTGCTTCGCGCCGGTCGGCACCTACGCGACGCTGAAGGGCCTCACGCCCGAGCAGGTGAAGGCGACCGGCGCGGAGCTGATCCTCGCCAACAGCTACCACCTGCACGTGCGACCCGGCGCCGAACGCATCGAACGGCTCGGCGGCCTGCATCGCTTCATGGGTTGGGACGGGCCGATCCTCACCGACAGCGGCGGCTACCAGGTGTTCTCGCTCGGCGGCAAGGTCGCGATCGACGACGACGGCGTGACGTTCCAGTCCGTGATCGACGGCAGCTCGCATCGCTGCACGCCGGAATCGGTGCTGACGTTCCAGAAGCAGCTCGGCCCCGACATCGCGATGGTGCTCGACCACTGCCCGCCCGGCGACGCCGACGCCGCATACCAGCGGCAGGCGCACGAACGCACGCTGCGCTGGGCGCGGCGCGCGCGCGACCTGCACGACCGTTGGGGCGGCAGCTCGCGCGGCCAGGCGGTGTTCGGCATCGTGCAAGGCGGCAACGATCCGGGCTTGCGCGCGGAAAGCGCGCAGGCGCTCGCGGCGATGGACTTCGACGGCTACGCGATCGGCGGGCTCAGCGTCGGCGAGACGAAGGCGCAGATGGCCGTCGCATTGTCCGCTGCGGTCGACGAACTGCCGCAGCACAAGGTCCGCTACATGATGGGCGTCGGCATGCCCGAGGACCTGCTGTCCGCGACCGCTGCGGGCGTCGACATGTTCGACTGCGTGGTGCCGACGCGCCACGGCCGCAACCACCAGGCGTTCGCGCCGGACGGCGCGGTGCTGAAGATGCGCAACGAGCAGTACAAGGACGACCCGAACCCGTTGGTCGAAGGCTGCGAGTGCTACTGCTGCCGCAAGTACTGCCGCGCCTACATCCGCCACCTCGCCGTCGCGAACGAGATGCTCGCGGGCATCCTGCTCTCGATCCACAACATCCACTTCCTGCAGGATCTGATGCGTTCGATCCGCAGGCGCGCCGAAGGACTCGCATGAAGAACCTGCTTCGCATCCTCGTCTCTGCGCTGCTCGCGTCCGCGCTCACGGCGCAGGACAGCTCGCTGCTGCGCATCGGCTCCTGGAACCTCGAGTTCTTCGGCGGGCCGCCCGCCATGCGCAGCGTGTTCCTCGAAGGCGGCAAGCGGAAGGAACTGCCGCCGCGCGACGACCAGGACCTGCAGAAGATCGGCGCGTTCGTGCGCGAACTCGGCGTGTCGATGCTCGCCGTGCAGGAGATCGGCAACGAAGCGACGCTGCGCGCGTTGGCGCAGCAGATCGGGCCGACGTGGACCGTCGTGCTCGGCACCACCGGCGGCTGGACCGACGGCAAGGCGCTGCAGGCGATCGGATTCCTCTACGACGAAGCGCGTCTCGAGCTGCTGTGGGCCGAGGAGATGCTCGACTTCCCGCGCGAGAAGGACAGCCTCCCGATCTTCCACCGCGTGCCCGTCACCGCGTGCTTCCGCGACCGCAAGAGCGGCCTCGACTTCCGCGCCGTCTGCGTGCACCTGAAGGCTGGCAAGGAAACGAACGACCAGAAGAAGCGATCGCTCGAAGCCCAAGGGCTGCGCGACTGGCTCGTGGCGCTGCAGGCCAGCGCCGACGAGGACCAGGACATCGTCGTGCTCGGCGACTTCAACAGCGGCTACGGCACCGACGCGCAGAAGGCGCTCGAGTCGTCGGGCGCCGCGCGCTACCTCCCGCAGGTCCGCGCCGAGCCGACGATCATGCATTTCGACGAGCCGATCGACCAGATCGCGCCGTCGCCGCGCTTCCTCGAAGTGCTGCCCGAGACGTTCGACGCGCACGGCGAAGCATCGAAGGCGGACAAGGAAGCGTGGCGCAAGACCTACAGCGACCACTTCCCCGTCACGGTGACGCTGAAGAGCGAAGGCGACGACGACCCGCAGGCGACGTTCTCGCGCGGCAAGCAGGAACACCGGCTGCCCGCGAGCGAACGCGCCGCGAAGGACCAGCCCGCGCCGACGCGCGGCCGCAGCAACGAGATGTTCAAGGCTGGCGTCGAGGTCGTCGTGTTCTTCGTCGACGGCAGGAATCCGGTCGAAGGCTCGCTACTCACGGGCCTCGGCGACTGGGTGGAGCTGCGCGATGAGAAGGGAGCGATTCGCGCGTTCCCGAAGGCGAGCGTGCACGAAGTGCGCCGCCGCTGAGACGTAGCCGCAGCACCACCATGCGTCTCCGGCTGCTCCGATCGGGCAATGGCTGCGCGGCGCCGATCGTGGCGCTCGCGACGATATCGCTCTGCGCCGTCGCCGTGGCGCAAGCAGCTCCGACCTCGGCGCAGTTGCAGAAGCGGTTCGACGCGCTCCCTGCGGCGCAGCAGGAAGCGACGCTCGCGGACACACTGCGCCGCGTGGCCGCAATCCAGGACGAGGCGCTCTCGCGCGCCGAGGCATTCGGCGCCGACGGCGACGCGCTGCCGCCGCTGCAGAAGCGCGTCCACCACGACGAGAAGGTGTTCGCGCCGGTGGCGCGGACGCGCGTGCGCATCCCGGCGTCCGACCCGCGCGCCGCGAAGGTCCGCGCCGAGTTCCCGCACGTCCGGCTGCTGCGCGACCTCGAACCGTTCACGGTCTACGACTGGCTGCACGGCGAAGCCGCGACCGCGCAGGCTTTGCCCACGGCGCGCGAGCGCTTCGCGAACCTCGCGCACGGCTATCCGCCGTCGGCCGACCGCGCCGTCGCGCGACTCCTCGCGATCCTCGACCGCGATGGCGACCAACGCGAGGTCGCGGCGTTCTGCGAGCATCTCTACGCCGACCGCGACGGCCGCGTGTTCGAGCCCGTGACGCTCTACGAGGCGTGGTATTCGGGCCGCGTCGTCGAGGTGCCCGACGTCGACGCGATCGCGTTCGCGCGCACGATCCTGCAGACCGACGCGTTCGTCAGCCCGATCCCGGACGGCCGCCGCCGCGACCGGCTCTACGAGCAGATCCGCGCCGCGATGAAGAAGCACCGCGAGTACCGCACGCTGTGCGAAGCGGCTGCGGCGGCGTTCGTCGCCGCCGAGCCGCAACTCGATCCGACCTACCAGCCGCTCGTCGACCGCATGCACCTGCTGTGGGCCGAGTGCGGGCACGCGCCCGCCGAGTTCGGCAAGCGGCTCACGGAGTCGGATCGCGGCGAACTGATCGCGCAACTCGACGAGCGCGCGACGAAGACGCCTGAAGGCAGCTCGATGCTGCGCGAGAGCAAGGACGAGAAGCGGCGCATGGGCGAAGCGATCCGCGACGCGTGCCGGCTCGCGCTCGAGGCCGCGGAGTCGCCGTCGCCGCAGAAGCAGTAAGCTCTTCGAGGCGGCTGCCTCAGCGCCGCCAGCTCTTCATCTCGTCGATCCACGCCTTCTGCAGCGCGCCGAGGTCCATGCCCTTGAACGTCGCCTCGTAGGCAGCCTTCTGCAATTCGTCCTGCAGCGGCAGGAGCCACTTCTTGTCGTTGTCGTCGACCTTGAGCTGCTCCTTCTTCTGCTGCGTCGCCTTGCGCAGGTTCTGCAGGTAGAGGTCGGGGATCGCGGCCCACTCCTTGTTGCCCTTCGGGTCCTTCCTGTGCTCGTCGAGGAAGAAGCAGAAGGCCCAGCCGAACGCGTAGTTGAGCAACACGCCCTGGCCGTAGAACTCCTGCTGCGTCATGCGCAAGAGCCGCTGCAGGTCCGGCCAGTTGCCGCTCTTCTGCGCCTGCTTGATCACCGCGAGGCGGAACTTGTTCTTGTCGATCTTGCGGATCTCGTTCTTCCGGCGGTCCGGCACCGCGCCTGCGAACACCTCGCCGTAGCCCTCGTTGAACCACGACGCCGGCGCGAGGTTGCCGTTCGCGTAGAAGAAGTACTGGTGCATCGCCTCGTGGTAGAGGATGTCGAGCACCTGGATGTCCTTGAGGCTCGGGTTCTTCTTGTAGGCGCGCGGATCGAGCGTCTGCATGTCGACGAGCACGAGCTCCTCATCGACGAAGTTCCAGTAGCCGCCGGTGCCGGCAGGGCCGCCGTAGGCCTCGTAGTCGTCGTAGGTCGCGCAGAAGCGCACGGCCGAGATCACCTTGTCGAGATCGACGCCCTCCACCGGCGGGAAGCGCTCGATGTAGTTGAGCCGCATGAGTTCGAGGTCGACGAGGATCTGCTGGATCAGGCCCGAGTCCTTGCTGTTCGTGACGAACACGAAGTGCTCCGTGTCGAATGCGCGCCAGCCCTTCACGAGCTTCTTGCGCACCGCGTCGCGGAACTCCTGGTTGCCGAACTTCGACGAGGCTGCCGGATCGTCGCCCTCGGCGCCGAGCTGCGTGCGCTGCAGGCTCTTCGCCATGTCCTCGACGATGTCCTTCCACGGGTCGATCCACGGCCCGAGCGCGACGATTCCGAACAGCTCCTGCTCGTCCTCGAGCAGGTAGGAGCGCACGACCGGCACCGCGTTCATCTCGCGCTTGCGGTCGTCGAAGATCTGCCCGCCCACCTCGCTCTGGACGTAGGCCACGCCGTCCTTGCTCTTCAGCGGCTTCTCGTCGCCCAACGAACGCACGTCGGCTGGGAAGCCCCGTCGCTTCAAGAACTCCTCCAGCGTGGTGCCCGCGTTGCGCGCCTCGATCGCGTCGTCACGAACGGTCTTGCCGTCGTCCTCCGCGGCCTTGCCGTCGCCGCCGGCCGACGGCCCCTTCCCCGTCGTCGGCCCCTTCTGCTTCTGGATGCGCACGAGCAAGGCGGTGCAGTCCACGTTGCCGCGGAACAGCTTGTCCTTGAACTCGATCGAGCCGCTCCACTTCGCGATCGCCTGCCGCTCGTTGGGCTCCGTGGGCACCGCCTTGATCGACTTGTGCACGAAGATGCGATAGCCCTCGGCGAGGTTCTCGAACTTGTCGCGCTGCGCCGTGGCATCGACAGCGCACAGCAACGCGACAAGCGTCGCCAGGAGGACGGGCAGGACAGTTCGATCGCGCATGGGACCTCGTGGGCAGGAGGTCGCGCAGCGTAGCAGCGAGCGGCCTTCTCCGCGCCGAGCGCGCCTGCGATCATCCCGAGATGCGTTCCTCGACCCGCGTCGCGTTCCGTCTCGCCCTCTCCCTGGCCGCAGCCGCGTTGCTCGGCGCGTGCGCGGCGCCGATCGGCAAGGACGAGTCGGTCGCGACGCTGACGGCGCAGGCCGACCAGTGGAACCGCGGGGACCTCGAAGCGTTCGTCGCGCAGTATTGGAACGGCCCGGAGCTCACGTTCTACGGCAAGTCGGGGCTCGCGCGCGGACGGAGCGAACTGCTCGCCACCTACCGACGCAGCTACCCCACGGCGAAGGAACGCGGGACGCTCGCGTTCGAGATCGTCGACTTCCTGCCGCTCGGCGACGAACACGCGCTGCTGCTCGGCAAGTACCGCATCGACGGCGAGCAACCTTCGCGCGGCGTGTTCTCGCTGGTGCTCGCGCGGCAGGACGGGCGCATCGTGATCCTGCACGACCACACGACGGGAACGTGACGCAGTCCGGCAGCCCGCGCAGTAGTCTCTGAGCCTCGCATCCACGGCACCCCCATGAGCAAGAGCACACCGTTCGGCGGCGCATTCTCGCGCCGCTCCTTCCTGAAGGGCGCTTCCGCCACCGCGGTGGGCTCCGCCGCCTTGCACGCGAACAGCGAAGCAGGGCAAGACGGTCCCAAGACCTTCGCGCCCGGCCAGCACGCGATCGCGCTGTCGGTGAACGGCAAGGAGCAGAAGCTGCAAGTCGAGCCGCGCACGACGCTGCTCGACGCGCTGCGCGACACGCTCGACCTCACGGGCGCCAAGAAGGGCTGCGACCGCGGCGCGTGCGGCGGTTGCACGGTGCACGTGGACGGGCTGCCCGTGAACTCGTGCCTCATGCTCGCGATCGACGCGCAAGGCGCGCAGATCACGACCGTGGAAGGACTCGGCAAGCCCGACCAGGACCATCCGCTCGTCGAGGAGTTCGCGCGCTGCGACGCGATGCAGTGCGGCTTCTGCACGCCGGGCATGGTGATGAGCTCGCTGCGCTGCCTGCAGGAGAACCCGAACCCCGACCGCGCGACGGTGCAACGCGCCATCGCCGGCAACATCTGCCGCTGCGGCACCTACGGCCGCATCTGCGAGGCCGTGCAGAGCGCCGCGGCGCGCATGCAAGGAGGCAAGCGATGAGCGCGGGCGACCTCACGCCACCGGAGAAGGAGCTCGTGGTCGGGTTCGGCTCGCTCGTCGAGACGCGCACGTTCGACGTGCCGGAAGGCGACGCGCCGCCGTGGGACGCGACGACGAAGCTGTCGGTCGTCGGCTCCGAAGCGGACCGCGTCGACGGCCGCGACAAGGCCTCGGGCCGCGCGAAGTACGCGCACGACATGTCGTTCCCCGGGATGCTGCACGCCGCGATCCTGCGCGCGCCCGTCGCGCGCGGAAGGCTCGTGTCGCTCGACCTCGAGAAGGCGCGCGCGATGCCCGGCGTCGCCGCCGTGATCGAGTTGAAGGAGCCCGGCAAGAAGGTCCGCTTCGTCGGCGACGAGATCGCGGCGGTCGCGGCATCGACGCTCGACCTCTGCAAGGACGCGCTCGAGGCGATCGTCGCGCAGTACGAGCAGGACGCGCACACGGTCGACTTCCTGCTCGCCGACGGCGCGCCGGTGCTAGACGAGCAGGGCGACGTGACGGACCCGTGGCCCGACGCGCCCACGGAACTCGCCGATGCGTTCGCGAAGGCGAAGACGACCGTCACCGGCACCTACCGCACCGAGGTGCAGACGCATTCGTCGATGGAGTCGCACGGCGCCGTCGCGAAGTGGAACGGCACGGACCTCGAGGTCTGGATGAGCACGCAGGCGACGTTCGGCGTGCGCGGCGAGCTCGCGCAGGCGATGCGCGCGGCGAAGCTGAAGTGCACTTCGGTGACGATCCACGCCGAGTTCGTCGGCGGCGGTTTCGGCAGCAAGTTCACCGCGGGAGCCGAAGGCCGCGCCGTCGCGTTGCTCGCGCACGCGGCGAACGCGCCGGTCAAGCTCGTGCTCAATCGCTTCGAGGAGCACACGTGCACGGGCAACCGGCCCGCGGCGTTGATGCAGTTCCGCGCCGCGGTCGACGGTGAAGGCACGATCGTCGCGTGGGACCAGCGTTCGTGGGGCGGCTGCGGCCACAACGGCCAGGGCGGCGGCATCGCGATCCCCGACCACCTGATCGCGAAGGCAGCGCGCCGTCGCGAACGCACGCACCAGGACCTCGCGACCGACGCCGATCCCGCGCGGCCGATGCGCGCGCCGGCGCACCCGCAGGGATTCTTCGGCGCCGAGCTCTGCATCGACGAGCTCGCGGCCGCCGCAGGCATCGACCCGCTGCTGTTGCGCAGGAAGAACGACGCGCAACCGCTCCGACTGCAGCAATACGAACTCGGCGCCGAGCGCTTCGGCTGGGACAAGGCGCGCGCCGCCGCGAGCGAATCGAACAAGGCTCCAGGCGCTCGCTACCTGCGCGGCGTCGGCTGCGCGAGCGCGCGCTGGGGTAACCTCGGCAACGACGGCAAGGGCCGCGGCGACGCGCCGGGCCACGGCGCTTTGTGCCGCGTGCACCAGGACGGCTCGGTCGAAGCGCGCAGCGGCGCGCAGGACATCGGCACGGGCTTCAAGAGCGTGCTCGCCAACCTGACCGCCGAAGAGCTCGGCATCCGCGCGGACCAGGTGCGCGCGATCGCAGGCCACACCAACGATCCGTCAGGTCCCGCGGCCGGCGGCAGCACCACGACGCCGAGCCTCGCGCCGGTGATCCGACACGCTGCCTACCTGTGCAAGCAGGAGCTCGCGAAGAAGGCAGCCGAGCACATGGGCGTCGCAGCCGACGCGATCGTGTTCGCGGACGGCAAGCTGTCTGCTGGCGACAAGTCGATGCCGTTCGCCGACGCGTGCAAGCTCATCGGCCCGAACCCGATCGAGATGCGCGGCGAGCGCTTCCCCAACTACAAGGGCAAGTACTTCGAGCGCGGCGTCTGCGGCGCGCAGTTCGCCGAGGTCGAGGTCGACACGTGGACCGGGCTCGTGCGCGTCGTGCGCATGCTCGCGATCCAGGACTGCGGCATCGTCGTCGCCAAGAAGCCGGCCGAGAGCCAGGTGCTCGGCGCGATGATCCAAGGCATCGGCTTCGCGCTGCACGAGCAGCGCATCCTCGACCGCCAGTCGGGCCGCATGCTGAACGGCGACTTCCTGCGCTACAAGGTGCCGGGCGCAGTCGACGTGCCGCCGATGGAGATCGTGATGCAGTCGGTGGCGAACGGCCACACCAACACGAGCGCGGCCGGCCTCGGCGAGGCCCCCACCTGCGCGAGCGCCGCGGCGATCGCGAACGCCGTGTTCCACGCGATCGGTACGCCGGTGCGCCGCCTGCCGATCACGCCCGACAAGGTCCTTGCCGCGCTCGCGCAGCGCGCAGCGAAGTGAGGAGACAGAGACCATGCGACCGTTTTCCTACGTAGTCCCCACGACGCTCGACGAGGCGTCGAGCGCGGCGAAGAAGCCGGGAGCCTTGCTGAAGGCAGCCGGCATCGACGTCGTCGACCGCATGAAGGAGCGCAAGCACGACGCGAAGGAGCTCGTGAGCCTGCTGCCGCTGAAGGACCGCCTCGCGACGATCGCGAACGACGGCGGCGGCGTGCGCATCGGCGCGCTCGCGACGCTCGCGCAGATCGCCCAGCACCCGAGCCTCGCGGGCGACGCGTTCGCCGCGCTGCGCGAGTCGGCAGGCGAAGCCGCGACGCCGCAGGTGCGCAACCGCGCGACCGCGGCCGGCAACGTGCTGCAGCTCGCGCGATGCTGGTATCTGCGCAGTTCCGGCCTGCAGTGCCTGCACGGCCGCGACGGCTCGTCGTGCCTCGCGATGGTCGGCGACAACCGCTACCACTCGGTGCTCGGCTACCACGACTGCGTGCGCGTGCACCCGAGCAACCTCGCGCCCGCGCTGCTTGCGATGGGCTGCGAGTTCACCACCGAGCTCGCGGGCAAGACGTCGCGACGCCACGTGCGCGAACTGTTCCCTGCGGAACCGAAGGCCGAGGCGAGCGAGCACACGCTGCTGCCCGGCGAGATCGTGACCGCGTTCCACGTGCCGGCGCAGCCTGCGGGCGCGCGTTCGGCCTATCGCGAGAGCCGCGAGAAGCTCAGCTTCGACTGGGCGACGACGGCCGCCGCGGCGCGCGTCGTGGTCGACGGCGGCGTGATCCGCGAGGCGTCGCTCGTGCTCGGCGCGGTCGCGCCCGTGCCGCTCGAACGCCCCGACGCCGCGAAGATGCTCATTGGCCAGAAGCCGTCGGACGAGTTGTTCGTGCGGGTCGCGCAGCGTGCGTTCGCCGATGCGCGGCCGCTCAGCCACAACGCCTACAAGCTGCAGGTCGGCAAGGCGATCGTTCGCGAAGTCCTCCACGCCGTCTCGAGGTGATGCGATGAGCAACAAGAAGGAAGTCACCCACCGCGACCTCACGCCGAAGCACCTGTGCCCGGCGATGCTGATGAAGCCGCTTCTCACGCACGGCATGGACGACGTCGTGCGCGACGGCCGCCAGTGGCCCGGCGACGGGCATTACTGGTGCGCCAAGACCTGCACGTGCATCGGCCCCGACGACGAGCACGTGCATCCGAAGGATTGCCAACCCGGCCGCGACTGCTACGACGGCCCGCAGCCATGACGCAGACCCTTCTCGCCAGCGCCGCGCTCGCGGCCGTCCTCGCCTTCGCCGCCTGCAGCTCCACGCCAGCGACCGTCCGCGGCGACGACGTGAAGTGGCAGCCCGCGCAGCCCGTTGCGCGCATCGTCGCAACGGACGCGAACGCGAAGCCCAACGTGCGCTCGCGCTTCGAGCCGGGCACCACCATCGAGCTGCAGCAGGAACCGCGCGCGCAGCGCGGCATCCCGCTGCCGCGGGGCGGCTTCCTGCCGGCCCTCAACGGCGTCGTGCAGTCGAGCCCGATCGACCGTCCGGCCGCCAAGGGCGCGCTGCCGGCGGTGGTCGCGGTCGTCGTCGACGAATCGGGCCTCGAGTGGTACCGCCACGCAGACGGTTCGATGACGACCTCGCGCTACGTGTTCCACGAGGCGAGGAAGCGCTGGGAGGCGATGACCTTCCACGCGATCCCCTGAGACGCCCGCTGCGCGGGAACCCGCTCAGGGAACCCGCGCGCGCTGCCGCGATCCGACGGCGGCGCGCCTTCGCTCACTCCGGCTTCCAGGACGGGTCGAGCAGCTTCCTCAGCGCGCGCCACTGGAACTCCTTCACGTGCCCTGCCACCTGCGGGTGCGGGCCGTGCTGGCTGCGCGGGTAGACCATGAGCTCGAAGTTCTGCTTGCCCGCCTTCTGCAGCTCCCACAGCAGCTGCATCGTGTTCTGCAGGTGCACGTTGTCGTCCATCGAGCCGTGCTGCAGCACGAGGTGGCCACGCAGGTTCTTGGCCGCCTTGATCACCGACGTCGCGTCGTAGCCGTCCTTGTTGCCGTCGGGCAACGCCATGTAGCGCTCGGTGTAGATCGTGTCGTAGAGGCGCCAGTCGTAGACGCCCGCGCCGGCGAGCCCGAGTTGGAACGTGTCGCTGTGCGTCAGCGCGTAGGCCGCCATGAAGCCGCCGTAGCTCCAGCCCTCGATCGCGACGCGCGCTGCATCGCCGCCGTGTTCCTTGCAGACGAACGCGACCGCGTCCTCGAGGTCCTTCAGTTCCTGCACGCCGAGTTGCTTGTAGCACTGGCTGATGTGCGCGTGGCCGCGGCCGCTCGCCGTGCGCACGTTGACCTGCAGCACGAGGAAGCCCTGCTGCGCCGCGAAGATCTGGTAGCTGCTCGGCATCCACGCGTCACGCACGCTGGGCGCGTCGGGGCCGCTGTAGGTCGGCAGGTAGATCGGAGCCTTCTCGCCTTGCTTGCGCGACGGCGGCAGCATCAGGCTCGCGTCGAGCACGTAGCCGTCGCGCGCCGGGATCGAGAGCCGCACCTTGTCGACGAACGCGAACTCCGCCGCCGCCTTGCCCATCGCCGCCTCGCCGACGCGCACGAGCTCGTCGCCGGTCTCGCCGCTGACGACGCGCACGACCGGACGCATGTCCATCGCCGACCAGCGGTCGATTGCGAACGACGCATCCGCCGAGAACTCGGCCTGGTGCGTTCCGACGCCGGGCGTGAGGCAGACGAGGCCGGAGCCGTCGAACGCGACGCGGTAGAGGTGACGGCCCGTCGCGCCGTCCTTCGTGCCCTCGAACCAGACGAGCTTCCGCTCTTCGTCGACGCGCGACACTTCGCGGACCTGCCACTCGCCGCTCGTCACGGCCCCGAGCAGCTTGCCGCCCGCTTCGTAGTGGTAGACGTGCTGGTAGCCGGTGCGCTCCGACAGCCAGAAGAACGTGCCGTCCGCGAGGAAACGCGGCGGCTCGGGGCGATTCACCCACGACTTCGAGTCCTCGCGGATCCACTTCGTGAGCTTGCCCGTGGCGAGATCCACCGCGCACAGCTCGGCCCACGTCTGGATGCGGTCCTGCAACACGACGAGCAGCTGGTCGGCGGCCCCCCACACGACGCGCACCACGAGCACGTCCTCGGGATACGCCGACAGGTCGACCGGCAGCCGCGACTTCTTCGCGCAGTCGACGACCGACAGCATCGCGCGCGGATTGGGATCGCCGACCTTCGGATAGTTCGCGACCTCGGTCACCACCGAGCGTTCCTTGTCGAGGAAGCCCTGCGGCACGTGGTCGACGAGCGTGAACTCGCGCACCTTCGACTCGTCGAGCGTGAGCAGCGCAACGTGGTCGCCCTTCTGGCTCCACCAGTGGCCCTGGAAGTCGCCGCGCCCGTAGAGCTCCTCCTGGTAGACCCAGTCGAGCATGCCGTGCAGCATCTCGTCGCTGCCGTCCTGCGTGACCTGCCATACGTCCTTCGTCGCGGCATCGACGACGAACAGGTTGCCGCCGCGGACGAACGACGCGCGCGTGCCGGCCACGTTGCACTGCGGCTCCTTCTTGATGCCGCCCGCGTTGCCGTCCGACGTGAGCCGGATCGGCTCCGAGTCCGAGGCCTGCGCGGCAGCGACCGCTCCGCGACGCCCGCGCCGCCCGCCGGCGTCCGGTGGCATCACGGTGCGCTTCTGGATCACGAGGTCGCCCTTGTCGATCTGCGCGCCGTAGGTCGAGGGCTGCGGCTTCGCTTCACCGCCAGCTTCGGCCTCGGGCTCGGGCTTCGGCTCGACGAACGTCTTCGTCTTCGGGTCGAACCACGTCGTCTTGCCGTCCTTCTTCCACTCGACGTGCGCCCCGTCCCATGCGATGCGCGCCTGCGGCGCCACGCCGGTCCACGGCATCGGTCGCGACGTGTCCTCGAAGGCGAGCTGCTTCTGGCCGCGCACGGGCTCCTGCGACAGGAGCGCCGGAGCGGCGAAGGAAAGGACGCACGAGACGAACCAGAGAGCTCTCGTCATGTTCGGAGGTTGTGCAGACGGGACCGAGGAAGGCGCGCCCGGGGCGGCGCGAGGGCCAGCTTCTACGGCAGCCGCGAGCGCGGCGCGAGCGCAGGTTCGAAGCGCGCAGTCACGGAGTCGCAGCGTGCGCGTTCGCCGACGGACTGCGCGTGGGCGGGAGCAGCGCTCCTCCAGCTATGCTGCGCCGATGCGCCTCCAGTCGCCCCTCGTCCTGCTGCTCGCGTGCGCCTCGACCGCGCCGTCGCTCGCCGCGCAAGCCGACCGCCACGAACTCGGCCTGCGCCTTCGCGCGTTCGAACGGAAGCTCGAGGCGACGACGGACGAGGCGCGTCGCAAGGCCGCGTTCGTCGAGCTCGACGCCGCGGTGCAGGCGTTCTTCGGCATGAACATGGCGGGCGTCGCGGAAGCCGTGGCCAAGGCCGACGCAGCGCTCGACGGCAGGCAGCCCGACGAGATGGCGCGCTTCTGCGAACGGCTGTGCCTGCGCCTGCCGCAGCGCCTCGTGGACAGCTCGCTCGACGTGGCCGGTGCCGAGCTGCAGTTGCTCCGCTTCCGCCGCGACGAGGAGGTCCCGCCGGCGCCCGCGAGCGCGCGCGTGGTCGTTCGCATCGGCAAAGCCGACAAGGACTGCGCCAGCGCGCCGCTCGGCGAGTTCCCGCTCGCGTTGCCGCTCGACATCGACGGCATCCCCGAAGGCGACCACACGCTGTCGTGGCGCATCGAGAAGGACGGCGTGACATTGCTCGCGCGCGAACAGTCGATCTCCGTCGCGCAGAAGCCCGACGAGCGCCTGCAGGCACTGGAAGCGAAGGACCTCGGCGACGCGTCGATCGAGGCCGCGACGCTGCAGTCGCTGCAGAAGGCGCTGCGCGGCATGCGGAAACCGAAGCCCGAGGAGACGATCCTGCCGGGTGCGCGGCTGCTGCAAGAAGCCGAGTCGCTGCGCGCGATGCTCGAGCAAGGGAAGGGCGAGCCCTACTACCAGTCCGCTCGCGCGGGCCAGTTCTGGTTGCGCGTGCCCACGGGCAAGAGCTCCGCGAACGTGCGCATGTTCGTCCCCGCGTCGGCTGCGAAGGTCGATGCGTCGACTCTCGTCGTCGCGCTGCACGGCGCAGGCGGCAGCGAGAACCTGTTCTTCGACGGCTACGGCGACGGCGCGATCGTGAAGCTCTGCGAGCAACGAGGCTGGATCCTCTGCGCGCCGCGCTCCAGCGGCTTCACCGGCCAGGACCTGCCCGCGCTGATCGAAGCGCTCACAGAGCGCTACCGCGTCGACCGTTCGCGCGTGCTGCTGATCGGCCACAGCATGGGCGCGATGCAGGCGGTGTCGCAGGCCAGCGCGAAGCCGCAGGCGTTCGCGGCCGTGGCCGCGCTCGGCGGCGGCGGCAGCCCGCGCAAGTCGGACGCGCTCGCGAAGGTCCCGTTCTTCGTCGCGGCAGGCGAACGCGACTTCGGCCGCGGCGGCGCGCAGAGCCTCGCGACGCAACTCGAACAGTTCGGCGTCGACGCGAGCTACCGCGAGTATCCGCACGTCGAGCACCTCGCGATCGTGCAGATCGCGTTGCCGGACGTCTTCGCGTTCTTCGACCAGAGCTTGAAGGGAGCAGCCGATGGCAAGTGACCGAGACCTGCGTTCCGCGTTCGCCTCGTGCATCGCCGCGACGCTGCTCGTCACCGCCAACGCAGCGGCGCAGGACGCGGTGCTCGTGCCTGCGGACGCGAGCGTCGACGAGATCGCGGTGCTCGCCGCCGAAGTCCGGCCGTCCGCGCGCCAACTCGAATGGCAACGGCACGGCTTCGTCGCGTTCGTGCATTTCGGCATGAACACGTTCACGGACCGCGAATGGGGCGACGGCACGGAGTCGCCGGCGACCTTCCTGCCCACGGAGTTCGACGCGCGGCAGTGGGCCAAGACCTTCGCCGACGCGGGCATGCGCGGGCTCGTGCTCACCTGCAAACACCACGACGGGTTCTGCCTGTGGCCGTCAGCGAGCACGGAGCACGATGTCGCCGCGTCGCCGTGGCGCGACGGCGACGGCAACGTCGTCGCCGAGGTCGCCGACGCGTGCCGCGAGTTCGGACTGTCGTTCGGCGTCTACCTCTCGCCGTGGGACCGCAACTGCAAGTCGTTCGGCACGCGCGCCTACCACGACGTGTTCCAGCAGCAGCTGCGCGAACTGTGCTCGGACTACGGGCCGCTGTTCGAGGTGTGGTTCGACGGCGCGCACTGTCCATCCGACCAACCCGAGGTCTTCGACTGGCAGGCGCACTTCCGTCTCGTGCGCGAACTGCAGCCGCAGGCGTGCATCGCGATCACGGGGCCCGACGTGCGCTGGGTCGGCAACGAAGCCGGTGTCACGCGCGAGCAGGAATGGAGCGCGCTGCCGCTCGACGACGGCGACGCGGGCACGTTCGAGCAGAGCCGCGCCGCGTGGCAGTCGCTGTGGAGGCTGCGCGAGAAGAACCAGGCCAAGGATCTCGGTTCGCGGCAGGCGCTGCTCGGTGCGCGGCGGCTCGTCTGGTGGCCGGCGGAGACCGACGTGTCGATCCGCAACGGCTGGTTCCACCACGCGAGCGAAGACGCGACCGTGAAGCCGAAGCGACAATTGCTCGACTTCTGGTTCTCCGCCGTCGGCGGCAACGCGGTGCTGTTGCTCAACGTTCCGGCGGACCGTCGCGGCCGCATCGCGGACCCGGACGTCGCGGTGTTGCAGGAAGTCGGCGCGCACCTGCGCGCGACGTTCGCGCAGGACCTCGCGGAAGGCTGCAAACGACGCGAGTCGCCGTCCGCGACCGAGGTCTACTTCGGCGGCGATCGCACGTTCGACCTCGTCGACCTCGGCGAGGACGTCGCGAACCACGGGCAGCGCGTCGAGTCGTTCCGCATCGACCGGTGGGACGGCGAGCGTTGGACCGAGATCGCCAAGGGCGGCACGGTCGGCTTCCGCCGCATCGTCCGCATGGAACCGGTGGCCGCGCGCGGCGTCCGGTGCGTGGTCACCGCGTCGCGCGGCGAACCGCGCGGCGTCTCGATGCGCGTGCACCAGCAGCCCGCAGAAGCGAAACCTCCGAAGTGACGCCTCGCCGCGCCCGATCGCGGACCTGCGAGGCTGCGAGTTCGCGTCCTGGGACTCGACCCATGGAACGCGCATGGCAGACTTTGCCCTCCATGCACCGGCAGCCGCACCTCCCACCCTGCCTTACCGCGCGACTGCGCGCTGCGCTCCATGCCGTGGCGGCCGTGGCCCTGGCGCTCGGCGCGCTGCCTGCACAAGGGCTGCGATGGCGCGTGCCGGACCACGGCGCGATCACCTACACGCGCACGACGCAGCGCCTCGCGGTGACGCCGCCGGCCTCTTCGATCAAGATCGACTGGGCGGTGCCGAGCGCCGCCGACGGCGGTCACGAGTGGAGCTGGTTGGCAGGCCCCCAGAACGGCGCGCCCCCGATGTGGGAGACGCCGGGCTTCGACGACAGCGCATGGCCCAAGGGCAAGGGCGAGTTCGGCGCCGACACGCCGCCGAACCCTTCCCAGCGCACGCGCTGGGCCAGCGAGCTCTTGTTGCTGCGCAGCCGCGTCGACCTCGGCAAGCGCAAGCCGAAGGCCGTGCTGTTCTCGATCAGCCACGACGACGGCATCCGCGTCTACTGGAACGGCGAGTTGCTGATCCAGAACGACGGCTACGGCCGCGAACGCACCTACGTCATCGCCGGCAAGCAGCTGGCGTCAATGCAGAGCGGCGGCGAAGGGTTGCTCGCGGTCTCGTGCTCCAATATCGGCGGCGCGCAGTATTGCGACGTCGCGGTCGGCGTGATGCCGTCCCTGCCGCCCGGCGTGAAGACTGCCGAAGACCTGCAGCAGACGATCAACCAACAACGCGAAATCGCCGACCACGTCTCGCGCGAGTTCTTCAGCGCCTACCGTCCGCCCGGGCTCCTGCTCCACGGCGAACTCGACAAGACGGCAGCGCGCGTCGCGGTCCCGCCGGGCGACCTTCGCGAGATCGGATTCTGGGCGGCATGCGACCTCGAGCGCGGCGTGACCGGCGGCAGCTACCAGCAAGAGATCCCGCGCATGCTGCGCCTCGGCGACCTCAAGCTCACGGGCAAGGTCAACCCGGTCGGCGCCGACGGCTGGCAGACGATGGAGATCGGCGTGAAGGACACCGCCGAGCCCGCGCTGCGCGGCGACACGAAGCGGTTCGTGCAACTGCACATCACCGGGCACACGGGCTACGGCTTCGACGGCAAGATCGCCGTGCGTCGCCGGCTCGATCTCAAAGACGGGACCGCTCGCATCGCCGAGTGCGAAGTCACGGTGACGGGCAAGTTCCTGCGCGGGAAGGACCAGAAAGACCACTGCGCCGACTTCGTGCAGCGCGAGAACTACGTGCTCAGCGAGGAGCGCGACGGCCAGGACGCGAACTTCCGCGTCGCGGTGCAGAAGGCGATCGACAAGGGCACGGGGTTCCTTCGCGGCGAGTTGCGCAACCTGCGCGGCCCCGACCTGCGCACCGACGGCGACGAGGCCAACCGCAGCTACCACGCCGGCCGTCTCGCGCTCGGCCTCCTCGCGCTCATCAAGGGCGGAGTGAAGAAGGACGACAAGGTCCTGCTCGACGCGCTCGACGAACTCCGCGGCCGCAAGCTCATCGACACCTACTCGATCGGCAACGCGCTCATGGCGATCGAGGCCTACCACTCCTCGGGCCAGGACTCCGCCGACCTCGCGCAGGGCGCGATCGACCGGCAACGTCGGCGCACCGTCCCCGACAAGGACAAGGCGTTGATGCAGAAGTGGACCACGCTGCTGCTCGACAACGTCGACACGCGCGTCGATCCGGCATACCTGCTGCGATTCAACTACGTCCGCGACCGGCGTTTCGACAACTCGGTCAACCAATACGGATTGCTCGGCCTCTACTCCGCGCACCTCTGCGGCATCGAGACGTCGCCCGCGTTGTGGGAAGCAGCGGCCAACCACCTCGTCACCGCGCAGTGCGAGTCCTCGGGGCAACTCGAGCTCGACCTCCTCAACTTCAAGACGCTCGCTCGCATGCAGGCGTCGCCCGACGACAAGCGCACCGCGACGATCCTGCCGGTGCGGCCAGCGGGCTGGACCTACGAGGACCCCAAGTGGCAGGGCGAGAACCACCCGGCCTGGGGCAGCATGACGTGCGCCGGAATCACGGGCCTCGCGATCAGCCAAGCCGCGCTGCTCGACCTCGGCCAGAAGCGGATCAAGCTGCAGAACGACGCCGATGCCGCGCGCCACGCGGGCTTCGGCTGGCTCGCGCAGAACCTGTCGCTGCGCTACCACCCGGGCCACATCGGCCGGCAGCACTCGTGGTTCTACTACTACCTCTACGGCCTCGAACGCGCGGCGCTGCTGTCCGGCATCGCCCGGATCCAGAACCGCGACTGGTACTTCGAGGGCTCGATGGTGCTGATGGGCGCGCAGGCCGACGACGGCAGCTGGCCCGGCGAGCTCGGTCACGACCGCGCGGTGGAACGCGCCGCGATGGCAGTGCTGTTCCTGAAGCGCGGCACGGCTCCGGTCCTCACGGGCCAATGAGGAACGCGCCTCGGCAGAGCGCCGCGGCAGTCGCGGATGCCCCATCGCGCCGCGCAACGAAGGGACTCTCCAGCATCACCGTGCGCGCGATCGCTGCGAGCGCGTGGCTCGCCGCCGCATGCACGACGCCTGCGACCGAGCCGTTCGTCGAAGTCGACTTCACGCAATCGTTCCGCCCGTTCGTGTTCGGCGGCGACGGCGCGATCCACGCGACTCGCAGCGAACTCGTGCTCGAACCGGGCGGGCCGCTGACGGGCGGCACGTTCGCCGTCGAGTTGCCGCGCGACGGCTACGAAGTCGAGTTCCGCGCCGCTCGCCTGACAGGCATCGACTTCTTCTGCGGCCTCACGTTCCCCACGCTGCGAGGCGACCTCACGCTCGTGCTCGGTGGCTGGGGCGGCACGGTGTGCGGGCTCTCGAGCCTCGACGGAGAGGACGCGTCGAGCAACGACACGCGCACGTTGCGCCACTTCGAGAACGGCGTCGACCACGCGGTCCGCGTCCGCGTCGACGGCGACGACGTGCGCGTGTTCGTCGACGGAAAGCCATTCCTGCGCACGGATCTCGAAGGCCACGAAGTCGGAGTGCGCGCCGAGGTCGAGCCGTGCAGGCCGTTCGGGTTCTGCTGCTACCTCACCACCGCGCGACTGTCCGCCCTTCGTTGGCGGCCGACCCGTTCGACCGGGCGCTGAGCGCGCGATCCGTCGCGTCGCCGTCCACGACCTCGTTCCACGCCGCGAAGTCAGCGTTGCGCAGCCGCCGCGCGCGACCGAACATGCGCGCCCCCATGCCGCTCCTCACCGCGCTCGTTGCGACCGCGCTGCTCCTCTGCTCCTGCGCCGCGCAGAAGCTGCCGGCCCCGCCCGTGCCGACGGCCGAGTTCCGCGGCGCGTGGATCGCGACGGTCGACAACATCGACTGGCCGAGCAGGCCGGGCCTGCCGACGGAACGCGCGCAGCAGGAGCTGCAGGCGATCGTCGACGCTGCCGCGGCGATGAAGCTCAACGCGCTCGTGTTCCAGGTCCGCCCCACCGCGGACGCGTTCTACGAGAGCAAGCTCGAGCCGTGGTCCGAGTGGCTCGCTGGCAAGCAGGGCCAGCCGCCGCAGCCGTTCTGGGATCCGCTGCAGTTCCTCGTCGAACGCGCGCACGAGAAGGGCATCGAGGTGCACGCGTGGTTCAACCCGTTCCGCACGAGGAGCCCTGCGTCCGCGCCACACGCAGCGCCGTCGCACGTCACGCAGCGCCTGCCCGAGGCGTGCGTCACCTACGTCGACCACGGCTGGATGGACCCGGGCAACCCGAAGTCCATCGACTGGACGATGCAGGTCGTCACCGATGTCGTGCGCCGCTACGACATCGACGCCGTCCACATGGACGACTACTTCTATCCGTATCCGAAGGACAAGAAGCCGTTCCCGGACGACGCGAGCTACCGCAGCTACCAACGCACGGGTGGCAAGCTCAAGAAGGAAGACTGGCGCCGTCGCAACGTCGATGCGCTCGTGTCGCGGCTTTCGGCCGAGACGCATCGCGTGAAGCCGTTCTGCAAGGTCGGCATCAGCCCGTTCGGCATCGCGCGCCCCGGAGTGCCGAGCGGCATCCAGGCAGGCATCGACCAATACGCGCACCTCTACGCCGACGTGCGCGGCTGGCTCGACCGCGGCGACCTCGACTACCTCGCGCCGCAGCTCTACTGGGCGATCGACAAGAAGCCGCAGAGCTTCGCGACGCTGCTGCCGTGGTGGCACAGCGCGAACACGAAGCGGCGCCACATGTGGCCCGGGCTCAACGCGAGCGAGGCCAACAAGCAGCAGCGGCCGTGGCGCGAGGACGAACTCGTGCAGCAGGTCGACATGATCCGCCAGCAGTCGACTTCGCCAGGACACATCCACTTCAGCTGGAAGGCGATCAAGCCCGGGACCCGACTGCACGAGCAGCTCGTCTCCAGCTCCTACCTCGAGGCCGCGCCCGTCCCTGCAACGCCATGGCTCGGCGACGCGCCGGTCCCGAAGCAGCCCGCGCTCCGGCTCGAGGCCACGTCGACGGGCCAGCGCGTCCATGTCGACGCCGACGTCAACGCGCGCTTCTACTGCGTGCAGGTGCTGCGCGGCTCGCGTTGGCGCACGCTGTGCGTTCGCGGCCGCGCGACGCCGTTCGTGGACCTGCCGAAGGACGCGCGCGCCGTCGCGGTGCGCGGCATCGCCAAGAACGGGGCGCTCGGCCACTGGACCGGGCTGCCGCTGCCGAAGTAGGCACGCGAACCAGGCGCCGAACGGACTCGCGCAGAAGATCCGCGATGTCCGCGAACCGCAGTCCCGACGACGGAAGCCGGTCGACAGCGAGCAGGTCGCGTTCGACGCGCGCGTCGATCAGTACACGAATCCCGACAGCTGCAGGTCTTCGTCGGACGGCTGCCAACTCCATTCCTGGATCGGCAGCGCCTCGGCCATGAACGGCCGCCCTTCGCCGCCCACGGGCGTCGGCGCGAGCCTTCCGCCGATGATCTTGGGCGCGACGAACGCGGTGATCTGGTCGACGCAGCTCCACGACAGCAGGTCCGCGGTCAGGCTGCCGCCGCCTTCGACGAGCACGCGACGCAGGCCGCGCCGGCGCAGTTCGCGCCACGCTTCGCGCAGGTGCAGGTGGCGAGGATCCTCGGCGGTGCGGATGTGGATGACCTGCACGCCGAAGTCCTGAAGGCGACCGGTGCGCAGCGGATCGACTCCGTCGCCGACCAGGACCCAGGTCGGCGTCTTGCGCGCGGTGCGCACGAGGTTGCTGTCGTCGTCGATGTCGCCGAGCGGGTCGAGCACGATGCGGACCGGCTGACGGCCCTCGACGTGGCGGACGGTGAGCTCCGGGTCGTCGATCTGCGCGGTGCGGAAGCCGACGATGACCGCGTCGCAGCGCGCGCGGATCACGTGCGTGCGCCGCCGTGACTCGGGGCCGCTGATCCAGCGCGCCTCGCCGGTCGGCGCAGCCGTCTTGCCGTCGAGCGTCATCGCCCACTTCGCGATCGTCCACGGACGGTCGAGCGTGAGCGCCTTCTGGAACGGGCGGTTGATCGCGAGCGACTCGTCGGCGAGCACGCCTTCGTGCACCTCGACGCCGTGGTGTTCGAGCTCGAGGATGCCGCGACGGCGATGACGCGGGTCGGGGTCGATCGCGCCGACGTAGACGCGGCGCACGCCGGCCTGCAGCAACGCCTCGACGCACGGGCCGGTCTTCTTGCCGCCTTCGCCCTTCTTCGACGAGCACGGCTCCAGCGTCACGAAGATCGTGTCGGGCTTGCGGCCGTTGCGCTCGGCGTCGCGCAGCGCGACGACCTCGGCGTGCGGGCCGCCGTAGTGCTCGTGCCAGCCGCGGCCGACGATCTCGTCGCCGCACAGCGCCAACGCGCCGACGCGGGGGTTCGGCTCCACTTCGCCGCGCCCGCGCAACGCGAGCGCGAGCGCTTCCCGCATCAGTGCCTCGACGTTCACGTGGTCGCAGCGCGCGGACTGCGCGCCCCGTCGTGGACGTGGCCGTCGTGGCCATGGGCTCCGTGCGCGTGGCGATCGCCGTGCTCCTCGCGGTCGCCGCGGCCGTGCTCGGCCTCGTTCTCCGCCAACCGCACGCCGACGAGCGAATGCGCCATCGCCTGCTGGATGCGGACCGGCACGTAGCGGCCGACGAGGTCGAGCCCGCCGTCCTGCGGCCGGTCGAAGTGCACGATGCGGTGATGCACCGTGCGACCGGTGAGCCGCGACGCGTCCTTGGGGCTCTCGCCCTCGACGAGCACTTCCTGCGTCGTGCCCACCAGCGCGTTGTGCTTCTGCATGCACAGCTCTTCCTGGATCGCGAGCAGGACCTGGTTGCGACGCTCCTTCTCGGCCTTCGGCACGTCGTCGACGAGGTCGGCGGCAACCGTGCCGGGGCGCGGCGAATACTGGAACACGTAGCTCTGCGCGTAGCCGACTTCGCGCATCAGCGACGCGGACTGCTCGAAGTCCTCCACCGTCTCGCCGGGATAGCCGACGATGAAGTCGCTGTGCAGCTCCATGTCGGGAGCCTTCGCGAGCAGTTGCTGCACGCGACGCAGGTAGCGCTCGCGCGTGTAGCCGCGGCGCATCGCCTTCAGCATGCGGTCGCTGCCGGACTGCACCGGCAGGTGCAGGTAGCGCGCGACCTTCGGCAGCTCTGCCATCGCCGCAATGAGGTCCTCGGAGAGGAAGTTCGGGTGCGACGTGATGAACGCGAGGCGACGCAGCGCCGGGATCTCGTGCAGCGCGCGCAGCAACTTCGCGAGCGTGATGCCCGGGCCGAGGTCGCGGCCGTAGGCGTTCACGGTCTGGCCCAGCAACGTGATCTCGGTGACGCCGTCGCCGCAGAGGCGCTCGGCCTCCTCCACGATCTGGTCGATCGGTCGCGACACTTCGTCGCCGCGCGTCGTCGGCACGATGCAGTAGGTGCACGGCATGTTGCAGCCGCGCATCACGGACACGAAGGCCTGGCTCTTGTGCGGGCGGACCTTCACGTCGCGGACGATCGTGTCGCCGGAGACGCCGATGCCCGCCGTGACGATGTTGGCGCCGGCCACCGCGTGCTTGCCGGCCGACGCGTCGTGGACCTTGGCGAGCTCCAGGTTCTTCTGCCGCGCGGACTCGACCGTGACGTCGATGTCGCCGAATGCCGACGGCCCGACCACGAGGTCGATGTGCGGCATGCGCGCGACCATGAACCGCTGGTGCTCCTGCGCCATGCAGCCCAGCACGCCGACGACGAGTCCGGGCTGCGAGCGCTTGCGGATGCGCAGCTTGCCGAGCCGGCTCCAGACGCGGTCCTCGGCGTGCTGGCGCACCGAGCAGGTGTTGAGCAGCACGACGTCCGCGCTCGCCTCGTCCGCAGCGGGCTCGTAGCCGCGTTGGCGCAGCTTGCTCTCGACGAGCTCGCTGTCGAGCTTGTTCATCTGGCAGCCGTAGCTGGTCAGGTGGTACTTGGGCGCGGTCATGGGGAGCCGCGCATTCTAGAAGTGGTTTCCGAAATGGCCAGCGAGCGCGAACGGGCGGCGAGGCACGCGCCGCGCTCCGCGGGAACCGAGCTTTTCTCCCGTGCCGCTCACGCCTGCGCGCGGCCGAGCGTAGAGCGCGCCATGACCCACGCCCCCACGCGTCGTTCGTTCCTCCGCACGTCGGCCGCCGCTGCGGGCGCCAGCGTCCTCACGGGCTTCGCGGCAGCCTCGCCGCGCGTGCGCATGGCCGCAACCTTCCGCAGCAAGCAGAAGATCCTCGTGCTCGGCGGCACGGCGTTCCTCGGCCCTTCGGTCGTCGAGACGGCGCTGGCGCAGGGCCACGAAGTCACGCTGTTCAACCGCGGCCGCACGAATCCGGGGATGTTCCCGTCCGTCGAGAAGCTGCAGGGGCAGCGCCGCAGGCCGAACCCGCAGAAGCCGGACTCGCCGCCGCAGGACCTGAAGGCGCTCGAGGGCCGCAAGTGGGACGCGGTCGTCGACACGAGCGCCTACTTCACGGGCGAAGTCGAGGACGTCTGCGCAGTGCTCGCGGGCAACGTCGGCCAATACGTCTACGTGAGCTCGCTCAGCGTCTACAAGTCGCTTGAGCAGACCGCGGCGCCCGTCGACGAGTCGAGCGAGCTGCTCGCCTGCGCCGACAAGCACACGCTGGACCTCGGCCCGAACTACGAGAACTACGGCGGGCTCAAGCGGCACTGCGAGGACGCGGCGGAGGCGGCGTTCCCCGGCAAGGCGACGCTCGTGCGCCCGGGCTACATCGTCGGCCCGAACGACCCGACCGACCGCTTCACCTACTGGCCGATGCGGTTCGTGCGCGGCGGCGAATGCCTCGCGCCGGGCGCGATGGACAACGACCTGCAGTTCGTCGACGTGCGCGACCTCGGCGCGTGGATCGTCCACCTGATCGAGCAGCGCATCACCGGTCCGTTCAACGCGGTCGGCTTCGACGGCCCGATCACGACGGCGGAGTTCCTGCACACCGGCAAGGGCACGATCAACCACACGTGCACGTTCACGTGGGTCGACGACGCATTCCTCGAGGAGAACGGCGTGAGCCCCTGGGGCGAGATGGGCTGCTGGACGCCGAAGGCGAAGAACGGCCATGCGAACAACCGCCGCGCCATCGACGCGGGCGCGAAGTTCCGGCCGATCGCGGAGACGATCCGCGACACCGCAGCGTGGGCGAAGACGCGCGGCGAGAGCTACGAGTGGCGCGCTGGGATGAAGGCGGATCGCGAGGCGCAGCTGCTCGCGAAGTGGAAGCAGAAGGGCTGACCGGCGGAGCGCGCAGGCACGCGTCGTCCCGCACCCGCTTGCCTCACGCGCGAGTCACTGAGGGCAACACGCGCGCGGACGATCGCGCGCTCCGCTCGCCGACGCGCGTTCGCTATCCTCGCGCCGTGACGACCGAACCCAACCTGCGCCAACGTCCTTGGCTGTTCCCGACCCTGATGGCGCTCTGCGGGCTCGGCCTCGCGTGGGCGTTCGCCGGCACGAAGGACGTCGCGGTCTGCGCGTTCGAACTGCTGCCGCTGTCGCTCGTGATGGCGATCTTCGCCGTGCGCCGCCGCATCTTCCGGTTCTCGGACCTGAGCTACGTGCTGCTGACGTGGTTCTTCTTCATCCAGTGCCTCGGCGGCCGCTACGAGTTCGCGAACGTGCCGTTCCCGCAGGGCGTGATGGACGCGCTCGGTCTCGTGCGCAACCCGGTCGATCGCATCGGCCACTTCTTCCAAGGGTTCGTGCCCGCGATCTTGCTGCGCGAATGGCTGATCCGGCGGCGCGCGATGCCGCGCGGCGGCACGTTGTTCTGGCTCGTGACCGCGTCGTGCCTCGCGTTCTCGGCGAGCTACGAGTTGCTCGAGATGAGCGTCGTGAAGATCTGGTATCCCGACGCCGGTCCCGAGTGGCTCGGCACGCAAGGCGACCCGTGGGACGCGCAGATGGACATGACGATGGCGCTCTGCGGCACGATCACGGCGCAACTCGGGCTCGGCAAGCTGCACGACCTCAGCATCGCGCGCGCCGAGCAGGCGATGCGGCTCGCCGCGAACGGCGCCATGCGCTGACGCGGAGCTACTGGCGGATCGCCCACGCGAGCCCGAGGTCCAGCGCGGCCTGCGCGATGCCGATCGGCAACGCGAGCCACAGCCAACGCGCGCCGAGTTCCCGCATGCCGACCGCAGTGGCGACGACGAACGCGAGCGTCACAACGACGGCAATCGAAGCGAAGGCGATGCCGTTCGCGCCACACAAAGCCGCTGGCGCGAAGCCCGGCAACACAAGCAGCATCGTGAACCAGGTCTGCACGCAGTGACGGCATTCCGTCAGCGGACCGAACAGCAGCGGCAACCACGCAAGGCCCCACCACGCGATCGCCGCTCGGGCGAGCGGCGTCTTCCACGCGCGGAGGTTGGACGCGCGACGTTCTTGCTCGCGCACTGCCGTGGACTCAGTGGTCGAGCTTGCGCAGCGCGGGGTGCGGCGAGTCCTGGCCCCACGTCTTGAAGACCTCTTCGAGGCCGACCCACTGGAACTCCTCCATCATCGTCTGCAGCGAGAGCGGACGGACGCGGCCATTGCCGTAGAGCACGTTGACCGTGCCGCCCTGGAACGCCCAGCCGGGGCTCTCGTTGTCGTTCGCGGCCCACGCCTCGTCGCCCTTGCTCATGCCGCCGAGGTGCTCCTTCGCGCGCGCTGCGTAGTGCGTGTCCGCCGGCGACAGCGAACGCACGTCGGTCCAGATCTTCTCGCCGCGCTCGACCTGCTTGCGCAGCTCGATGTAGTGCGGGTCCTCGTCGCGCGTCGGGCCAGGCGTGAAGAAGCGATCGAAGTTCTCGACCGTCGGCTCGATCACGCGCTTCGTCCAGCCGTCGAGCAGGAACTTGTGGCCGCCTTCGGTCGGCATGTGCCCGACCTTGGTCGGCGACTTGTAGATCTCGAGCCACTGGTACTGCTGCTCGAGGTTCTTGCTGTCGGCCGCGATGTAGGCCTGCTCGCGGCCGGCGAGGAGGTCCGGAAGGAAGGTCGCGGCGAGCAGACCGATGATGCCGACGACGATCAGCAACTCGATCAGCGTGAAACCTGCTTGGCGATTCGCGTGCATTGGCTCGTGACGAAGAGGGGTCGGACGGAGGCGCGGATGGTAGCCACACCACGGCTCGCGCGTAACTGCCCGCTGCAGAAGAGCCGTTCGCGGCACCACCGGCGCCGCATCGTCCGTCGCCGTCGTCCACACCACCGCCGCGCCGCCGCACGCGAACCTCGACGCGACCGCCCTCCGATCGCGCACGCATCGAGCCCAGCCTCCTCATCCGGAACGGGAAGGGCCGCAAATGCAAAAGGCGCGCGACCACCGCCCGGGGTCACGCGCCTTCTCGATCGTCCGCGGACGATCCGAAGCGATCAGCCGTTCTGGCCGTCGCCGTTCTGGCCGTCGCCGTCCTTCGGCTGCTGCGGCTCGACCGGCATCTGCTGGCCGTCCTGCTGCGAGTCCTGCGGCACCGGCTCCGGCATCGGCTGGTCCTGCTGCGGGTTCATCTCGCCCATCGGCTGCGCCGGGTTCAGCGCGTGCTTCTGCTGGTAGTTCGAGGCGAAGAACGGGTCGCCCGAGTAGTCGCTCCACCACGTGCGCCAGCCGAGCACCGCCGTGCGGCGCTGCGTCGCGTTGTCGCTAAGGTGGTCGTAGCCGAAGTCGCGGCCCGTCGCTCCCTTCAGCGCTTCGTGGCAGAGGTAGCGGACTTCCTTCTTGTCGCTGTCGAGGCCCTCGATCAGCGTCGGCGCCTGCTGCATGTCCCCCATGGAGAGCAGCGTGCGCGCGATCTCGAGACGAACGGTCTCGTTGCTGTCCTTCGCGAGCGCCTGCAGATGCGGGATCGTGCGGCGGTCGCGGATGCGGCCGAGGGTCCAGGCGCACGAGCTGCGGACCTTGGCGTTCTCGCTCTTCAGGCCGTTCAGCAACGCCGGGATCGTCGACTCGCCGGTCTGCGCCAGCCACATCAGGTTCTGCACCAACTCCTCGCGGTGCTGGAACGGGATCTGCTGCACGCGCGTCTCGATCTCGTCAGCCATCAGCGAGTTCGCCGGAGTGAACTCCGACTTCGTCTCGCCACCGGAGAACATCGAGCAGCTCGCGAGGAGCATCAGGGGAAGGGTCAGAACCGCGATCCTCATGGGGGGATTACCTCTTCAGGAAACCGTGCTGTCCGCACGCAGCGTGCGCGACGCAGCCTGCATCGGCATTGGCATGGGGAGTTCTTGAGCCGAAGTCCGGGAACGGCGCGTCGCCATCGCGCGGTCAGTGCGGGAAGCACGGACGGACAACGACTTGCGCGCGACGCCCCCGCCGCCCGCATTCCCGACGGGCACGACGCGCCGCGCGGCCGGACGCCGAGGCTGCGACCTTCTGCGGAGCGCGTCGCCGTCCCGGCACTCTTGCCCGACCTTTGCGGCGTCGCCAAGATCCGAAAGCGCGGCGGCGACGCCGCAGCAACACCTCGTTCCCACAGGAGGGCCCCATGAACAAGGCAGATCTGATTGCGGAAGTGCAACGCAACCTCGGAGCCGAGTGCTCCAAGTCGCATGCAGAGAAGGTCGTGAACAGCGTGCTGGCCTCGATCCAGCGCGGACTCAAGAAGGACAAGGAAGTGCAGCTCGTCGGCTTCGGCACGTTCGCGGTGAAGAACCGCAAGGCGCGCCAGGGCCGCAACCCGCAGACCAACGAGCCGATCCAGATCAAGGCATCGAAGACCGTCGGCTTCCGCCCCGGCACGGGACTCAAGGGCGGCGTCTGATCCACGCGGCTGGATCGCTGTTCCGCGCGCAACCATGCAGCGCGCGGGACGGCTGCAGCGCCGCAACGGCCTCACGTCCCTTCGCCGCGCGCACACGCGCCGGCTTCGCGCGAACTCTTCAGTCGAGGAAGCCGCCGCCCAGCACGCGGTCGCCGTCGTAGAACACGGCCGCCTGACCAGGCGTGACGGCGAACACCGGCGCGTCGAATGCGACCGACACCGCGCCCGAAGCCTCGACGCGCAAGGTCGCGGGCGCTTCGTCGCTGCGAGCCCGGACCTGCACCGCAGCGCGGATCTCGCTGCCGCTTGCTGGCGGCTCGCAGAGCCACCGCACGCCCGCCACGCGCGCGGTCGCCGCGTCGAGGCCGTTGCGCGGCATCAGCGTCACGTCGCCGGACTCGCTGTCGATGCGCGCGACGTAGTGCGGCGTGCCGAGCGCTGGCAGGCCGCGGCGCTGCCCGACGGTGAACGCGTCGATGCCGTCGTGCCGGCCGACCTCGCGACCGGACGCGTCGAGCAGGCGACCCGCGCGGCCGCCGCCGCCGCGCTGCTTCACGACGTCGCGGTAGTCGCCCGACGTCACGAAGCAGATGTCCATCGACTCCGGCTTCTTCGCGGTGCGCAAGCCCGCCTCCTCGGCGATCGCGCGCACTTCGTGCTTCTGCAGGCCGCCGAGCGGGAAGTGCACGCGCGGCAACACCGTCCGGTCGATGCCGAACAGGTAGTAGGTCTGGTCCTTGTTGCGGTCCGCGGCGCGCATCAGTTGGCCGTCTTCGCAGCGCGCGTAGTGGCCGGTGGCGACGCCGTCGGCGCCGAGGTCGTTCGCGAGCGAGAACACGTGCCCGAACTTGAGCTGCTGGTTGCACAGCACACAGGGGTTCGGCGTGCGCCCGCGCCGGTACTCGTCGGCGAAGTAGTCGATGAGCGCAGAGAACTCCTGCTCGTAGTCCACGGAGTAGAACGGGATGCCCAGCCGATCACAGACCACCGCCGCGTCGCGCGCATCGCTCGCCGAGCAGCACGACTTCTCGACCGCCGCCCCCTTGCCCGAGACGCCGTTGCGGAAGAACACGCCGATCACTTCATGGCCCTGCCGCTGCAGCAGCAAGGCTGCCACGCTGCTGTCGACGCCGCCGGACATGGCTGCCAGGATCCGCATGGGGCAAGAAGGTGTAGCGATCGGGGGTCGGTCCCTATACTCCCCCGCCCTCCGTTTTCTGCACTGCCGCCCAACCGATGTCGAACGCTTCGCTGCTGCTCTCCGCCCCCGTGTTCCCGCTCGCGCTGCCGCAGGAGCCGACGGCTCCGGCCCCTGGCCCAACGGGACCCGGCGCGGCCCCGGCCTCGGGCACGACGCAGGCCCCCGCTGGCGACGCCGGCGCCGCGGGCGCGCCGCAGCAGCCGTGCGGGACGGACACGTTCCTGATGATGGGCCTGTTCGTGGCCCTGATGTGGCTCATGGTGCTGCGCCCCGAGAGCAAGCGCCGCAAGGAGACGCAGGCGATGCTGTCCGCGCTGAAGCAGGGCGACACCGTCGTCACGATCGGCGGCATGCACGGCAAGGTCGCGGCGATCGCCGACAAGACCGTCGTGCTGCGCATCGACACGCAGATGGTCACCTTCGATCGCTCGGCCATCGCCCGCGTGGTGGCCGATGAGGCCCAAAAGAAGGCCTGAGACCCGTTCCGGCCCGCGCGGCGAACGGCTCGCGGCCGAGTTCTTGCGCGGACTCGGCTGCACGGTCGTCGCGCACAACCTGCGCACCGTCCATGGCGAGATCGACCTGCTGGTGCGCGACGGCCGCGAGCTCGTCGCGGTCGAGGTCAAGGCGCGGCGGGATCACCCCGCGCCCGAAGCGACGGTGCGACCGGAGCAACTGGACCGCATCGGCCGCTCGCTGCACGCTGTCGCGCGATCCGTCCGCCCTCGACCGTCCGCGCTGCGCATCGACGTCGTCGCGGTGCGCTGGGTCGAGCCCGATCCCGAGGTCCGACGGTTCCCGGGCGTCCGCCGCTGGCGATTTGCCCGGGACCCTTGCGGTTCAGCGTCAGTACCCGACTGGGCTCCTGCCGATACGAGTCCCGATGCCCAACCACCCGTTCCCGGACGCCGCCCCCTGCGCCTCCTGCAGTCGGGCTTCCTCGCGCTCGTGAACTGGCTCTCCGCCCGACTCCGCCTCCGCGATGCCGACTCTCGGTGAACAGATGATCCCGCGCCGCAAGCTGCTGCTGATGGGATCGGAGTGCGTGCTGTTCACCGGCATCCTGTTCTTCGGCTCCGCGTTGCCGCCGCTCGCGACGCGGCCGCTCACCGAAGTGCCGCTCACGCCTGATCTGCTGCGCGGCGCGCTGACGAGCCTGACGATCGCGATCATCAGCCAGACGTCGCTGTCGTACAACGACCTCTACGACTGGCGCACGGCGCAGAACCGCGCCGAGCTGCCGAACCGACTGCTGCACGCGTGCGGCTACGCGCTCGTGATGCTCGCGGCGCTCGTGCTGCTGCTGCCGAGGCTGTTCTTCTTCCCCACGCTCGACGTCAGCGACCAGACCTGGAAGCTGATCCTGCTGCTCGGCGTGTCGTTCCTCGCGGTCTGGGGCTTCCGCCACGCGTTCCACTGGTTCTTCTACAAGTGGCGCTTCGGCGAGCGCGTGCTCGTTCTCGGCGCGGCGAAGGAAGCGCAGGACCTCGCGCAGATGATCGCGGACAACCCGCTCGCCGGCTACGAGCTCATGGGGCTCGTGCAGGAGACGGAGGAGAACCCGCCGGCCTGGGACACGACGACGCCGATCCACCAACGCGTGGTCGGCACGTTGCCGCAACTACGGGAGCTCTGCGACCGCGAAGGCATCGCGCGAGTGGTCGTCTCGCTGCGCGAACGTCGCGGCCGCGTGCCGATCGAACAGCTGCTCGACTGCCGCATGGCCGGCATCACCGTCGAGGAGCGCGAGACGATGTACGAGCGCCTCACGGGCAAGCTCGCCGTCGAGAGCATGCGGCCGAGCTACCTGATCTTCGGCTCGGGTTTCGCGCGCGACCCGCTGACGCTCGCGCAGAAGCGCGCGCTCGACATCGTCGCGTCGTTCACCGGCCTCGTGCTGTCGCTGCCGCTCGCGGTGTTCGCCGCGATCGCGATCAAGCTCACGAGCCGCGGACCGATCTTCTTCACGCAGGAACGCGTCGGGCAGGACGGCGAGGTCTTCCGCCTCATGAAGTTCCGCACGATGCGCCAGGACGCCGAGAAGGAGTCCGGCCCCGTGTGGGCGAAGAAGAACGACGACCGCGTCACGTTCGTCGGCCGCTTCCTGCGCATCACGCGCATCGACGAGATCCCGCAGTTCCTCAACATCCTGACCGGCAAGATGTCGTTCGTGGGCCCGCGGCCCGAACGCCCCCACTTCGTCGAGCAACTCACGAAGCAGCTGCCCTTCTACCCGCTGCGGCACACGGTGAAGCCCGGTCTCACGGGCTGGGCGCAGGTCTGCCACTCGTATGGCGCGTCGGTCGAGGACTCGACCGAGAAGCTGCGCTACGACCTCTACTACATAAAGAACGTGAGCCTGATGTTCGACTTGAGCATCATGCTGCGCACCATCGGGGTCATCCTGCTCGGCAAGGGCGCGCGCTGAAGCCCGCGCCCCGCGCGGGATCCCCAGCTGCCCCTCGCCATCCATGACCTACCGCATCCTCGTCGCCGACGAACTCTCCGAAGAAGGCCTCGCGATCCTGCGCACCGCGGGCGACGTCACGTTCCAGAAGGGGATGAACGAAGACGCGCTGCGGCAGAAGCTGCCCGGCTACCACGCGCTCGTGGTGCGCTCGGCGACGCAGGTCACCGCGCGCTCGCTCGAGCTCGCCGACGAGCTCGCGCTGATCGGCCGCGCCGGCATCGGCGTCGACAACATCGACGTGCAGGCTGCGACGGACCGCGGCATCGTCGTGATGAACACGCCGGAGGCCGGCGCCGTCACGACCGGCGAGCACGCGCTCGCGCTCATGCTGTCGATGGCGCGCATGATCCCGCAAGCCGACGCTTCGGTGCGCGCGGGCAAGTGGGAGAAGAGCAAGTTCACGGGCGTCGAGATCACCGGCAAGCAGCTCGGCATCCTCGGCCTCGGCCGCATCGGCCGCGTGGTCGCGGAGCGCGCGCGCGGCCTGTCGATGGTCGTGTGCGCCTACGACCCGTTCGTGACGCAGGCGAACGCGCCGCAGGGCGTGCGCATGATGGAGCTCGACGAACTGCTGCAGACCTCGGACTTCTTCAGCGTGCACATGCCGCTGATGGACGAGACGCGCGGGTTCCTGTCGAAGGAGCGCATCGCCAAGATGAAGAAGGGCGCGCGCCTCGTGCACGCGGCGCGCGGCGGCATCGTCGACGAGGCGGCGCTGTGCGCCGCGCTGACCGAAGGCCGCATCGCCGCGGCCGCGCTCGACGTGTTCGACCAGGAGCCGCTGCCGCAGGACAGCCCGCTGCGTTCGGCCCCCAACCTGATCCTCACGCCGCACCTCGGCGCCAGCACGCACGAGGCGAAGCACAACGTCTCGCTGGAGATGGCGAAGCAGATCGCGCTGTGCCTGCAGAAGGGCATCGCGCTGAACGGCGTCAACGTGCCGCGCATCGCGCCGAGCGACGCGGCGCAGGTCGGTCCCTACCTCGCGCTCGTGCACAACCTCGCGAGCCTGCTCGTGCAGACGTTCCCCGGGCCGCTGCGTTCGCTGCGGCTCACGGTGCAGGGCTCGATCGCCGAGAACGCGCAGAAGCCGTTGCGCGTCGCGATGGTCGCGGGCGCGCTGAAGCCCACGACGTCGGGCGCAGTGACGCCCGTCAACGCGGAGCGCATCGCCAAGGACCGCGGCATCGCGGTCGTCGCCGAGGCGAGCTCGCTGAAGCGCGACTTCATGAACCTCGTCCGCGTGGAAGCGCAGATCGGCGACGCGCGCCACTACGCGACGGGCACCGTGCTCGGCCATCGCCACGGCCGCCTCGTCGAGCTCGACGACTACGTGCTCGACGCGATCCCCGAGGCGCCGTTGCTCGTGACGTTCCACGACGACCAGCCCGGCGTGGTCGGCAAGCTCGGCACCCTGATCGGCGAGGCGTCGATCAACATCTCGCGCATGCAGCTCGGGACCGCGGACGAGGCCGGCAAGCCTGCCGTCGCGATCTGCAACCTCGACCGCGCGCCCGACGACCGCCTGATGGGCCAGATCCGCGCGCTGCAGCCGATCCGCGCCGCCTCCCTGGTGCGCTGAGTCCGGACGCACTGCCATGGCCGCGCGTCCGCCGTTCGCCTCGGTGTGGTTCGACTGCGACTCGACGCTTTCGGCGATCGAAGGCATCGACGAGCTGATGGCGGACCTCGCGCCCGAGGTGCGACACGACCTGCTGCAGCTGACGCAACGCGCGATGGAAGGCGCGATCCCGCTCGCGCAGGTCTACGAGACGCGGCTTGCCGCGATCGCGCCGCGCCGCGAACGGCTCGCCGAGATCGGCAGGCTCTACGCGCAGCGCATGGTCGAGGACGCCGACGAAGTCATCGCGGCGCTGCAGTTCCTCGGCAAGCGAGTCGGCGTCGTGAGCGGCGGGCTCTACGCGCCGGTTCGCGCGCTCGCCGACCGGCTCGGGATCGCGAAGGAAGACGTGCACGCAGTGCCGCTGCGCTTCGCGGACGACGGCACCTACCTCGACTTCGACCGCAACTGCCCGCTGTGGCAGAACGGCGGCAAGGTGACGCTGCTGCGCTCGCTGCCGCAATCGGCGCGCCCCCTCGCCTTCGTCGGCGACGGCGCGACCGACCTCGAGACCCAAGGCACAGCGGCGGACCTGTTCGTCGGCTTCGGCGGCGTCGCGGTGCGCCCGCTCGTGAAGCAGCGCGCGGAGGCGTGGTTCGAGACGCGATCGCTCGCGCCCGTGCTGCAGTTCGTGCTCACCGACGACGAGCTGCGCCGGCTTTCGTCCAGCCCGCGCTTCCAGCCACTGGTGCGCCGCGCCGATACTCGCTCCTGACCTCTCATGGCCGACCATCCGACTCTGTTCCTTCCCGGACCGACCGAAGTCGATCTCGAGTTGCGCGAGATCATGGCGACGCCGCTCGTCGGCCACCGATCGGCGGGCTTCGTCGCGGCGACGCAGGACGTCTGCGCGCGACTGAAGCCGCTGTTCCAGACGACGGCGCACGCGGCGTTCGAGACCTGCCCGGCGACGGCGCTGATGGAAGCGGCGATCCGCAACCTCGTGCCGCACGGCGGCCTCACGCTGCACCTCGCGGGCGGCGCGTTCAGCGAGCGCTGGGCGAAGATCTCCGGCTACTGCGGCCGCAAGCCGGAGTCGCTCACCGCGCCGTGGGGAACTGCGCACGATCCCGAGCAACTGCGCGCTCGGCTCCGTTCGGGCCCTGCGCCCAAGGCCGTGATGATCACGCACAACGAGACATCGACGGGCGTGCTGCAGCCGCTGCGCGAACTCGTCGCCGTCGTGCGCGAGCACGCGTCCGAGGCGATGGTCTGCGTCGATGCGGTGACGTCGCTCGCGGGCGCCGACCTGCAGTTCGACGCGTGGGGCATCGACATCGCGTTCGCCGGCACGCAGAAGTGCCTCGCGCTGCCGCCAGGCCTCACCGCGTTCGCGTTGTCGGAGCGCGCGATGAAGGCCGCTGCCGACGTGCCGGACCGCGGCTTCCTGTTCGACTTCGTGCGCGCAGTGCCGGAGACCGTCTCGGGCAAGCCGCTCGCGACGCCGTGCGTGCCGTTGGTGTTCGCGCTGCAGCGCCAGCTGCAACGCATCGAGAAGGAGACGCTGCAAGCGCGCTTCTCGCGCCACTTCGCGATGCGCTCGCTCATGCAGGAATGGGCGCACAAGAACGGCATCGAGCCGTTCGTGAAGGCCGAGGCGGCGCGCTCCCCCACGGTCAGCTGCTTCTTCGCCTCGGGCCGCGACGTGAAGGGCATGGCCGAACGCGCGAGCAACGCGGGCTACAAGATCGACCAGGGCTACGGCGACTTGAAGGGCAAGACCTTCCGCATCGGCCACATGGGCGACCACACGACCGCGCGCCTCGCCGACTGCCTGAAGACGTTGCTGTGAACGTCGCGGCCGCTCAGCGGCCGCCGCTCACGAGCACGACCGCGCCTGCAGTCGCAAGCAGCGTCCCGAGCGCCGCCATCGGCGTGATGCGCGCGCGGTAGGCGATCCACGACACGGGCAGCAGGAACAGCGGCGTCAGCGACATCAACGCCGCCGCGGTGCCGGCGTTGTCCGCGTGCCGCGTCGCGTGCATCGACAGGAAGATGCCGACCACGGGCCCGAAGAACGTGCCCACCAGCGTGTTCCGCAGCGGCGCGCCGCCCTTCAGCAGCACGCAGAACGCAGTCGACTGCCGCTGGAACATCGAGATCGCGACGACGCCGAGCGTGCCGGCGATCAGCCGCACCACCGTCGCCGACAGCGGCGGCAACCCTTCGGGCAAGTCGGGTCCGTCCTGCATCGCGACGCGCGAGAGCACCATGCCGCCCGCCTGGCCCAGTGCCGCGGTGAACGCGCCGAGCAAGCCGAGCACGCGCATGCGCGGCGTGATGTCGGGCCGCCACGACGACCCGTCGCGCGAGCGCGCGACGACCGCGACGACGCCGAGCGTCGTGAGCGCGAGACCAGCCCCTTCGCGAGCGCCGGGAGCCTCGCCGGAGAACGCCCACGCCATCAGCATCGCGAGCGCGGGCCACGAGGCCTGCACCACCGACGACAGCCGCGGCCCGACCAACGCGAGCGCGTAGAAGTAGCCGAGGTCGCCGATCGCGAGGCCGACCAAGCCGGAGAACGCGAGCAAACTCGTGCGTCGTGCGTCGAGCCCTTCCGGCCACACGCCGCCGACGATCGCGGCATGCAGCAGCAACACGACCGGCACGGCCGCGAACAGGCGGAACTGGTTGACGGGCACGGCGCCGACCGCGCGGCTCGCCAACCCGAACGTGAGGCTGCTGCCCGTCCAGCACATGGCGGCTGCGATCGCTGCGAGTTCCGCCGTGTCCATGGTTTTGCGGCAGTGTGGCGGCGCGCTACGGTCTCTGCAAACGTGGACGAGACGAACGACAACGCGACGCAGGACGTGCGCGACTACCTGCGCCACCTCGCGGAGACGACGCGGAAGAGCCCGGCCACGCTGCGCGCCTACGGAACGGACCTGCGCGCGTTCGCGGAGTGGCTGTCCGCGTCCGGCAGCGACCCGTCGTCGTGCACGCGCTTCCATCTGCGCCGCTATCTCGTCGAACTCGAGCAGCAAGGGCTCGCGCCGACCTCCGTGCAGCGCAAGCTCGCGAGCCTGCGCGGGCTGTTCGCGTATCTGCGCGAGAAGGGCCGCATCACGCAGGACCCGGCCAAGCTGTTGCGCGGCCCCAAGGCCCCGCAACGCGTGCCGCGCTATCTGACGCCGCAGGAAGTCGACCAGCTGCTCGGCCAGGAGTTCGGCGACGAGCCGCAGGACCTTCGCGACCGCGCCGTGCTCGAGACGCTCTACTCCACGGGTTGCCGCGTCAGCGAGTGCGCCGGCCTGAAGCTCGACGCGCTCGACCTCCGCGAAGGCACCGCGCGCCTGCTCGGCAAAGGCAACAAGCAGCGCCTCTCGCTGCTCGGCGGACCTGCCAAGGCCGCGATCGAAGCGTGGCTCCCAGCGCGCAAACGCATCCTACGAGAGCAACGACGACTCGACCCCGGCGCGCTGTTCCTCAACCTGCGCGGCGGCGCGCTGAGCTCACGCTGGCTGTTCCAGACGGTCGTCGACCGCGCGCGGAAGGCGGGGCTTCAGACTTCGCTCACGCCGCACGGATTGCGCCACTCGTTCGCGACGCACCTGCTCGACCGCGGCGCCGACCTGCGCTCCGTGCAGGAACTGCTCGGCCACGCGCGCCTCGTCACGACCGAGATCTACACGCACGTGTCGATCGGTCGGCTCCGCGACGTCTACGACGGCGCGCACCCGCAGGGCCGCGGCCGCAACACGACGGAGAAGGGCGCGAAGGGAACGGCGAAGAAGGCCGCCACCGACACGCCGACGCCGCGCGACGACGCGGGCGACGAACACGCGGCGCGTTGAGCGCGCGCAGAGGCTCAGCTACTTCTGGACCTGCACAACGCCGCGCACGGCGTCCGCCAGCGCGACGGCCATCGCCGCAGCGAGAGCCTCGGGCGCATCCGACGCGCACACCGCGCTGCCGACCACCGGACGAAGCGCTCCGCCGAGCTCGCACGACAGCTCGACCACGGCGCGCATCGACTCGCCGCGCTCGAACTCGAACCGCACGACCTCGACGCGCAGGCCTTCCGGGACGCCAGCGGCCGAATCGAGCGCCGCGGCGACGAGTTGCTCCGGCGGCGCGATCCAACGCAGGCTGTCGTCGAACGCGACTTCGTGCGGCGGCGTGCGCACGACGAAGTCCTGGCGCAGGAACGGAGCCGCGTCGACGCGCAGCGGCGCGCGACGGTCGTGCGCAGCGCGCGGAGGCCGCGGGTCGAACCAGCGCACCGGCGGCGCAGCCGGGTTGCTGCTGATGCACGAGGCGAGCGACGAGCAGACGAATGCGACCGCGAGGCCGAGGCGACGCGTCGCGCGCTGCGCCTGCCTGGACGAAGAGGATGCGCGAAGCACGGCGACGCGGGACGGAACGGGGAGCGGGTTCACGGTCTTCACCTGGTTCCTTCCTTGCGCAGCGGCAACGTCGCCGGCTCACGACCGCGCAGCAGCGCCGAAGGATCGCGTTCGAGCACGCTCACGAGTCGCTCGACCGAAGCGAGCGCGGACCGCAGCGAGACGAGCTCCTTCTGCAGGCTCTGCGCGAGCGCGGCAACTTCGCCGCTCGCGCTCGCCGCGCCGTCGCCGGCCGCGCGCAGGCTCGACGCGGTGGCCGCGACGTCGGCCGCGGCGATCGCGCCGCGCAGATCCTCGGCGAGGCCGCGAAGATCCGCGACCGCGCTGCGCACCGGCCCGCGCTCGTCGCGCCACTCGCGCACGAGCCCTTCGAACTCGGTGAACGCCGAAGTCGCCGACTGCAGCGCGGGCATGCGGTCCAGGTTCGCGAGCTTCTGCTCGACGGCCTGCAGCGTCTCGTCCACGCGCCGCGACAACCTCGCGAGGTCCGCGTCCGCGAAGCCCTTGCTCACGCCGTCGAACATGCGCTTCGCGGATTCCGCGATCGCGGGCACCTCGCGCATCACGTCGCGCAGCCCTTCCTCGAAGCTGCGGAACGCGCTCGGGATCGAACGGATCGTGTTGACGGGCGGCTGGAACGGCAGTTCGCGGTCGCGCGCGAGGCTCGGGTCGACGAAGTCGACGAGCACGAACGACATCTGCGTGATGTACTGCGTCACGAGCTGCGCGCGCAGGTCCGACGGGAACGCCTTCTGCGGCCCCAGCTCGTCGACGTCGAGTCCGAGCTTCACGAGCTTGTCGTCGTAGAGGGCCATGCGGACCTGAAGGTGCTTCTTGTCGCTCGCGAGCGTGATGTCGTCGACGACGCCGATGGGCACGCCGCGGAATCGCACCGACGAACCGGGCTCGAGCCCGACAAGCGGCTCGTCGAAGAACGCGTAGGCCTCCTGCGACGGGCGCTGGAGCTGCGCCATGCCCGCGAACGTGAGGCCGCCCACCATCGCGCCGAAGCCCGAGAGGACGAACAAACCGAGCTTCCAACGGTCGACTGGCGCTGTCATCGGGATGCTCGCTGAGCCTTGCGCATGAAGAAGGCCTCGACGCGCGGGTCCGTGCTGCGGTCGCGCAGGTCGCGCGGGCTGCCGCGCGCGATGATGCCCTTCGCGTCGCGGTCCAGCATGATGCAGGCGTCCGCCACGCGGTAGATGCTCTGCAGTTCGTGCGTCACGAGGACGGTGGTTACACCGAGGCTCTGGCGCAAGGTCAAGATGAGTTCGTCGAGGCCCGCTGCGGTGATCGGATCGAGGCCCGCGGACGGTTCGTCGAGGAACAGGAGCTTCGGGTCGAGCGCGAGAGCGCGCGCGATGCCGGCGCGCTTCTTCATGCCGCCCGAGACCTCGCTCGGCAGGTGGCGTTCGAAGCCCGCGAGCCCGACGACGCGCAAGCGGCTCACGGCCACCGCCTCGACCGCGTCGTCGTCGAGGTCCGTCCACTTCTGCAGCGGCAGCGCGACGTTCTCGAGCAGCGTCATCGAGCCGAACAACGCCGACGACTGGAACAGCACGCCGAACATCGGCGGCTCCAACGCCTGCTGCGGGCTGCGGTCGCCGAACAAGCGGATCGTTCCGCGCATCGGCGCGAGCAACCCGATCAGCGCGCGGAGCAGCGTCGACTTGCCGCAGCCGCTGCCACCGAGGATCGCGAACACTTCGCCGCGGCTCACGTCGAACGAGAGTTCCTCGAGCAGCGGGTCACGGCCGTAGCCCAAAGCGAGATCGCGGACAGTGAGGACGCGGCGCATCACCAACCCAACAGCCGGAAGACCATCGTGAACACGGCATCGAGCCCGACGAGCCCGAACAACACCACGACCACGGCCGAGGTCGTCGACGAGCCGACGCCTTGCGCGCCGCCGCGCGTCTGCAGGCCGCGTTGGCACGCGACGAGGCCGATGAGCACCGCGAAGAACGCGCTCTTCAGCAAGCCCGTGCCGACGTCGCTGAAGACGACCGCCGACTGCAGCTGGTTCCAGTAGGTGATCGGCGGGATGCCGAGCTCGACCATGCCGATGAACAGGCCGCCGAGGCACGCGACGACGTCCGCGAAGGCCGTCAACAGCGGCACGACGAGGAACAGCGCGAGCACGCGCGGGAACACGAGGAAGCGCTGCGGATCCTGGCCGAGCGTGCGCAACGCGTCGACCTCTTCGCCGACCTGCATCGTGCCGAGCTCGGCGGCGTAGGCGGCGCCGGAGCGGCCGGCGACGACGATCGCGGTCATCAGCGGGCCGAGTTCGCGCACCACCGACAGGCCGACGAGGTTGGCCAGGAACGCGTCGGCGCCGAATCGGTGCAGCTGCACCGCGCCCTGCAGGCCGAGGATCGCGCCGATGAGGAAGTGGATGACGACGACGATCGGCAGGCTGTTGGCGCCGGCCCGCTCCATGAGCATGCCCAGCTCGCGCAGGTGCACGGTCTGCGGCCGCCGCACCGCCGCGAGCAGACCGACGACGAGGTCGCCGGAGAACGCGAGAATGTCGCGGACCTGCCGCCACGCGTCGTAGGCGCCGTCGCCGAGTTGCGCGAGGAACGACGCGCGCCGCTCCGGCGCGCGCAGGCACGGGCTGCCGTTCGCGCAACCGTAGAGCTCCAGCAGCTTCGCCACGTCGCCCGTGGCGCCGACGATCGCGGCAGCGCTGCCGTCGTTGCGGTTCTGCGCCGCCGCCGACAGCAGCAGCGCCGCGCCGCCGCCGTCGAGCGAAGTGAGCCCCTGCACGTCGATCTCCGCGATCGGCCGCTGCGACTTCGCCATCGCCTTCGACCAGAACGCGTCGCCCTCGGCGAGCGTGAGCCTGCCGGCCAGCGCAAGACGCCTGCGGCCCTCGGTCTCTTCGACGCGGATCGTGAGGTCGGCTTCGGACACAGTGCGTCGCGCGCTCAGTCCACCGGTTCGAGCCAGCCGTGGCGGTCCTGCGTCGAACCGTCGAAGAGGCCGTAGAACGCCTTCTGCAGCGCGCGCGTGATGGCCCCGACCTTGCCGTCGCCCACGGGCGAACGGTCCACGGAACGGATGCCCGTGATCTCGGCGGCCGTGCCCGTCAGGAACGCCTCGTCGGCCATGTGCAGCAGTTCGCGCGGCAGGCGCCCTTCGCGGACTTCGATGCCCATGTCGCGCAACAGGCAGATCATCGTGTCGCGCGTGATGCCGAGCAGGATCGAGCTGCCGACATCAGGCGTGTGCACGACGCCGTTGCGCACGACGAACAGGTTGGCGCCGGACGCCTCGGACAGGCCGCCGTCGGTCGACAGCGCGATGCCGTCGACATAGCCGTCGCGCTTGGCCTCGAGGCGGATGAGCTGGCTCGACAGGTAGTTGCCGCCCGCCTTCGCGAGCGCAGGCAACGTCCCCATCGTCACGCGCCGCCACGACGACACCTTCACGTCGATCGGCGTGTCGGGCGCAGCGAGGTAATGCCCCCACTCCCAGGCGAGCACGACGGTCTCGACCGGCGAGCTCACGGGATCCAGCGTCAACGGCCCGGCGCCGCGGAACACGAGCGGCCGCACGTAGGCATGCGGCAGCGCGTTCTGGCGCACGACGTCCTTGCACGCCTGCGTCAGCGCGGCGAGGTCGTGCTGCAGCGGCATGCTGTAGACGCGCGCCGAGTCGATCAGACGCACGAGGTGGTCGCGCAGCCGGAAGAACTGCACGCCGCGCTTCGTCGCATACGCGCGGATCCCCTCGAACACCGAGCTGCCGTAATGCAGCGCGTGCGCGCTCACGTGGACCGTCGCGTCGTTCCACTTCACGAGCGCGCCGTCGCGCCAGATCCACTCGGTGGGCTTCATCGCAGGGATCCTGGCCTGCTCACAGCATGCCGATGACGTTGCCCTTGCTGTCGATGTCGATGCCGTGGCCGCCCGGCGTCTTGCCGAGGCCAGGCATCGTCATGATCTCACCCGCGAGCGGGTAGACGAAGCCTGCGCCGACCGACACGCGCGCGTCGCGGACGACGAAGCGGTAGCCCGTGGGCCGCCCCTTCTTCGCCGGATCGTGCGACAGCGAATACTGCGTCTTCGCCATGCAGATCGGGAACTTGCCGAAGCCGCGCTCCTCGAACTGCGCCAATGCCTTCTCGGCGGCGGGCTCGTAGTCGACGCCGTCGGCGCCGTAGACCTTCGTCGCGAGCGTCTCGATCTTCTCCTTGAGCGTGAGCGAGTCCGGATACAGCAAGCGGAACGAGCTCGGCTCCTCGCACGCCGCGACCAGCGCGTGCGCGAGCGCCTCGCCACCCTTGCCGCCGTCGGAGAACAGCGTCGAGACGTGCGCGGCGGACGCGCCGGCTTCGATCGCCGCCTGCTTCACCGCCTCGATCTCCGCGTCGGTGTCGCCCGGGAACCGGTTGATCGCGACGACCACCGGGATGCCGAACAGGCGCACGTTCTCGATCTGCTTGCGCAGGTTGCCCATGCCCTCCGCGAGCGCGTCGAGGTCCTCCTTCGTGAGGCCTTCGGGCAGCGGCTTGCCCGCTTTGATCTCGAAGCGGCCGCTGTGCATCTTGAGCGCGCGAACAGTCGCGACGAGCAGCGCCGCGTCAGGGTGCAGGCCGGACGCGCGGCACTTGATGTCGAAGAACTTCTCCGCGCCCATGTCGGCGCCGAAGCCCGCCTCGGTCACGACGTAGTCGAGCAGGCGCAGCGCGATGCGGTCGGCGACGATCGACGAGTTGCCGTGCGCGATGTTCGCGAACGGCCCCGTGTGCACGAGCGCCGGCGTGCCTTCGAGCGTCTGCATCAGCGTCGGCTTCAGCGCGTCCTTGAGGATCGCCGTCATCGCGCCAGCGGCCTTGAGGTCCTCGGCCGTGACGGGCGTGCCGTCCTTCTTGTAGCCGACGACGATCGCGCCAAGCCGCTTGCGCAGGTCGTGGATGTCCGTCGCGAGGCCGAGGATCGCCATGATCTCGCTCGCCGACGTGATGTCGAAGCCCGTGCGGCGCGGAGTGCCGTTCTTCTCGCCGCCGTGCGCGACCTCGACCTCGCGCAGCGCGCGGTCGTTCATGTCGAGCACGCGACGCCACGTGATCTGCTCGAGGTCGAGCTGCAGTTCGTTGCCGTGGAACAGGTGCGCGTCGAGGAACGCGGCGCACAGGTTGTGCGCGGCGGTGACGGCGTGGAAGTCGCCCGTCAGGTGGAGGTTGAGCTCCTCCGGCGGAACGACCTGCGACCAACCGCCGCCGGCTGCGCCGCCCTTGATGCCGAACACCGGACCCATCGACGGCTGGCGGATCACGCAGCACGCGCGCTTGCCGATGCGGTTCAGCGCCTGGCTGATGCCGACCGTGTGCACAGTCTTGCCCTCACCCAGCGGGGTCGGTGTGATCGCCGTGACCACGATGTACTTGCCACGCTTGCGCACAGGCTCCTGGTTCAGGAGGTCCAACTTCACCTTGGCCTTGGTGTTGCCGTACGGCTCCAGGTCGTCCGGACCGAGCCCCATGATGCGGGCGACTTCGGACAGCGGACGGAGCGGGACGGAGCGGGCGATTTCGAGGTCGTTCTTGGACATCGGCGAAGCGTCGGTTCGGGACGGAAGGGCGAGGACGATACCGACGGACGCAACCCGCCGCCACACGACGACAGTCCGCTCCATCGCAGCCCTCCTGATCCTCTCGCTCCTCCCCGCCATGCTCACCGCCCAGGAACCCGCAGCCGCGACCCAGGACCAGAACCCGTTCTTCCGCCCGAGCTCGCTGCCTTACCTGGCCCCCGAGTTCGACCGCATCCGCGACGAGCACTACCGCCCCGCCCTGTTGCGCGGCATGGACGAGCACCTCGCCGAGGTCCGCGCGATCGCGCAGCAGAAGGACGCGCCGACGTTCGCCAACACGATCGAGGCGTTGGAGAAGAGCGGCGCGTTGCTCACTCGCGTGAGCAAGGTGTTCTTCAACCTCACCGAGTCGACGACGAACAAGTCGATCCAGGAGACGCAGGCCGCGGTGGCGCCGCTGCTCGCGCGCCACGCCGACGCGATCCGGCTCGACCCGCAGCTGTTCGCGCGCATCGAGGCCGTCTACGAGGCGCGCGCGTCCCTCGACGCGGAGGCGAAGCGCACCGTCGAACGCTACCGCACGGACTTCGTGCGCGGCGGCGCGAAGCTCGACGCGAAGTCGCAGGAACGCCTGCGCGCGATCAACGAGGAGATGTCGACGCTGACGACGAAGTTCCAGGAGATGCTGCTCGCCGACACCGCCGCCTCGGCCGTCGTCGTCGACAGCAAGGACGAGCTGCTCGGCCTCGACGACGCGTCGATCTCGGCCGCGGCCGCGGCGGCGAAGGCCGCGGGCAAGGACGGCAAGTTCCTGCTCACGCTGCAGCTGCCGACTTCGCAGGGCATCCTCTCGCAGCTCCAGGTGCGCACGACGCGCGAGCGCGTGTTCCGCGCGTCGATGGACCGCTGCAGCCGCGGCGGCGAGAACGACACGCGCGCCATGTGCGCGAAGATCGCAGCGCTGCGCGCGGAGCGCGCCAAGCTGTTCGGCTTCGACAACCACGCGGCCTACGTGCTCGACGACCAGATGGCGAAGACGCCCGAGGCGGTGCGCGCGATGCTCGACAGCATGGCTGCCGCGATCGTGAAGAAGGCCGACGACGAGGCGCGCCAACTGCGCGAGCACTTTCAGACGGCCGCGCCGGGCATGACGCTCGAGCCGTGGGACTGGGCCTACGTGCAGGAGCAGGTCCGCAAGGCCCAGTACGACCTCGACGAAGCCGAGGTGCGCAACTACTTCGAGCTCGACCGCGTGTTGCGCGACGGCATGTTCCACATCGCCGAGCGGCTCTACGGCGTCACGATGCACCGGCGCACGGACCTGCCGGTCTACCACCCGGACGTCCAGGTCTACGAGATGAAGGACAAGGACGGCTCGACGGTCGGCCTGTTCTACGCCGACTACTACGCGCGCCAAGGGAAGCGCGGCGGCGCGTGGATGGACTCGTTCGTCGACCAGGCTTCGCTGCTGTCGCAGCTGCCGGTCGTCGTCAACGTGATGAACATCCAGAAGCCCGGCGAAGGCCAGCCGACGCTGCTGAGCTCCGACGAGGTCACGACGCTCTACCACGAGTTCGGCCACGGCGTGCACGGCCTGTTCAGCAAGGTCCGCTACCCGCTGCTGTCGGGCACGAGCGTGCCGCGCGACTTCGTCGAGTTCCCGTCGCAGTTCCACGAGGACTTCGCGTTCGACCCCGCGGTGCTCGAGCGTTCGGCGGTGCACTGGAAGACGAAGGAGCCGATGCCGAAGGCGCTCGTCGACAAGATCCGCCGCTCGCGCACGTTCGGCCAGGGCTTCGCGTCGCTCGAGTACGTCGCAGCCGCGCTGCTCGACCTCGCGTGGCACACGTTGCCCGCTGGCGAGACGGTCGCCGACCCGCTCGCCTTCGAGCGTGACGCGCTGAAGGCCGCGAAGGTCGCGCACACGCTCGTGCCGCCGCGCTACCGCACGCCCTACTTCGCGCACGTCTGGTCGGGCGGCTACTCGGCGGGCTACTACGCCTACATGTGGAGCGAGGCGCTCGCAGCCGACTCGTTCGCGAAGGTCATGCAGGACGGCGGCATCACCGCCGAGAGCGGCAAGCGCTACCGCGACACCATCCTGAGCCGCGGCTTCACCACGGACCCGATGCTGATGTTCGCCGAGTTCCAGGGCCGCGCGCTCGACACGAAGGCGCTGCTGATCCGTCGCGGGCTCCAGTGAGCCGCATCTCGACGAGGCCGCTCGGGCGCACCGGCATCGAAGTCAGCTCGCTGAGTCTCGGCGCTGCCGGGCTCGGCGGCGTCTACGGCGACACCGACGAGGCGACGGGCGTGCGCGCGGCGCTGCGCGCGTTCGAGCTCGGCGTCACGACGTTCGACACGTCGCCCTACTACGGCAAGACGCGCAGCGAGACCGTGCTCGGCAAAGCGCTCGCGCAGTTGCCGCGCGACGAGTTCGTCGTGATGACGAAGTGCGGGCGCTACGGCGAAGGCGAGTTCGACTTCTCGCCGCAGCGCATCGAACGCAGCTGCGACGAGAGCCTGCAGCGACTGCAGGTCGAACGGCTCGACGTGCTGTTCCTGCACGACGTCGAGTTCGGCGACCTCGACCGCATCCTCGACGAGAGCGTGGCCACGCTGCATCGGCTGAAGGCGAAGGGCAAGGCGCGCGCCGTCGGCATCACCGGCCTGCCGCTGTCGATCTTCCGCCGCGCGATCGCAGGCGGTGTGCAACTCGACGCGATCCTCTCCTACTGCCACGCGACGCTGTTCGACGATTCGCTCGCGTCCCTGCTGCCGCTTTGCGAGCAGCACGGCATCGGTGTCGTGAACGGCTCGCCTACGTCGATGGGCCTGCTGACGACGCGCGGCCCGCAGCCCTGGCACCCGGCCGACGAGGAAACGAAGCGAGTGTGCGCGGCGACCGCAGCGGACTTCGCACGACGCGGGCTCGAACTCGGCGACGTGGCGCTGCAGTTCTCGTGTGGCATCGAAGGGCCAGCGACCACGTTGTGCGGCGCCGTCGACGCAGCGCAGGTCGAGTCGTGCGTGCAGGCAGCGACGCGACCGCGCGACACGTCGGCGATCGCCGACGCGCGCCGCGCGCTGCAGCCGATCCTCGGCCGGACCTGGATCCAGGGCCGGCCCGAGAACAACCGCTGAACGCGCGCAGTCCTGCTTTAGCGACCCGAGCCGACCGTGCCCGTGCCGCAGCCGCACTGCGGCGACATCGCGCCGAGGTTGAAGCTCTCGAGGCGCTGCGCAAGACGCGTCATCTGACGACCGGCAGCCGACGAGGTCGGAACGCCGAGCGGCAAACGCCCTGCGTAGCCGCACAGCAGCGTGTCCGCCTGCTCGATGACCGCGACGATGCCGGGCCACTCGTAGGCGTTGGCCGCGACGTTGAGCTTGGCGGCGATGAGCTGCTTGCTCAGCGTGATGCTCGCATCCCCGCCGACGGCAGCAGCCATGAGGGCAAGGGCCTCCGCCTTCGTGTAGGTCTGGCAGCCGATCTGCAGCGTCGCGACCGGCCAGCGCACGCCGTGCGTCTTCCAGTAGCCCTGCGAACGCGGGCAGGTCGGACGCCCGCCGAGACCGCAATCAGGCGCGAGGTCGTCCATGAACGTGTCGCAGAACGGCGCGTCGACGAAGTCCGGCATGCCGACGAGGCCGTTGATCGTGAAGTCGACGAACACGAGGTAGCCCGTGTTGCTCGCGACGAACAGGTGGCCCTCGCCGTCCGAAGTCCCCTGGTCCATGTTGATCCACTGGCCGAGCGGCGACAGGTCGAGCTGCGACACGATGGTCTGGGTCTGCGGGTCGAACTGCGCGATGCGGTCGTTCGCGAACACCATCACGTCGCCCGTGTAGCAGTCGTAGCAGGCGCCGTGCGCCCACGACACGTCGGTGAACAGGCGCGTCGTCACGCCGGTCGCGAGGTCGATGCGACCGAAGTTGCCGTTGCCGGTCGGCAGGCTTGCGGTGTACCACGCCTGGCCGCCCGCGAAGACGATGTGCGTGATCTCCTGGTCATCGCCGCTCAGCGGACGCGCCGTGCCGTTCGCGAACGGGTTGAGCGGCACCGAGGCGAGTTCGCCGAGATTGCCCGCGGTCCAAATCTTGTCGCCGCGCGGGTCGAGCATGACGTGGAACGAATTCACGCCGCCTGCCGTGACACCCGTGTAGGTGAAGTTCGGATAGTCGACCTTGTAGACCGCGTTGCCTTGGCCGCCGACGATCAGGTCGCCGTCCGGCGCGAACAGGATGCCGTCGGCGCCCGGCGTGTGCGCGATCCAGGCCGGCGTGGTCAGCGTCGTCGTGCCGAGCGACGCGTCGTAGGTCAGCGTGACTTCCTTGATGTTGGGGAAGTCGGCGAAGCGCGAGAAGGTCAGCGTCTTCGTGAAGGTCTGCGCGGAGAGCGCAGGAACGGTTGCGGCGGCCGCGCAGAGGACGGCGGCAATCGGGGAAAGGCGGTTCGCGATCATGGAGAGGAGTCCTGGGCATGCGGGGCGCCGGATGCCGCGAAGACCATCGCTGCTTCCCCGACGCCGTGAGTGAGTCCGGCCGCAGGCCACGAGCCCCGAACCGTAGCAACCGGATTCCCCGAGGGGCTACGCCGATGGGCGCAGGAACAGGGAGATCCGCGCCCTCTCGTGGAGGAGGAAAGACCCGTCAGATGCGGGCGCGCCCGGGCGAAGCGTCGCTATGCTCCGCCGCCGTCCAGACCCAGGGAGGCCCGCCGTGACCAAGAACCGAACCGAAGCGCTCGACGCGCTGCGTCGACACCGTTGCTCTGCCATCCTCCGCACGAACGACCCCGACGTCGTGCGCCCCTCCCTCACCGCCGCGATCCAAGGCGGGTTCCACGTCGTCGAGGTCACACTGACGACGCCCGACTGCTTCGCCCACATCGAGTGGCTGCGCCAGCAGAAGGACCTCGTGGTCGGCGCCGGCACGGTGCTGACCGTCGAGCAGGCGAAGCAGGCGCGCAACGCGGGCGCGCAGTTCGTGGTGTCGCCGGTCTGCGATCCGCAGGTGATCGCGTTCTGCCGCCAGCACGACCTCGTCTCGATCCCCGGCACCTACACGCCGACCGAGATGCTGCAGGCGCACAAGGCGGGCGCAGACCTCGTGAAGCTCTTCCCCGCGCCCGCGAACGGCCCGGCGTTCGTGAAGGCCGTGCTCGGCCCGATGCCGTTCTTGCGCGTGTTCCCGACGAGCGGCGTGACCGAGGACAACGTCGCGCAGTGGTTCGCCGCCGGCAGCTTCGGCGTCGGCTTCGTCGCGTCGCTGTTCGAGCCGCTCGACCTCAAGACGCGCAACTTCGACGCGATCGAGAAGCGCGCTGCGCGCATGGTCGAAGCCACGCGCCGCGCCGTCGCTGCCGTCGAGGCGGAAGCGGAGCCCGCGGCCGTGGTCGCCGCGCGCTGAGCACCGCAGCGCCTGTCTCACGCAGTCTCCGCGCCGCGTGCGCATTCGAACTGCGCGAAACCTCGCGCCCCGCCAGCGAACTCAGCGCAGGTCGTCGGACCGGTCCGCAGGCACGCGATACTGCTTGTGGATGCGGTCCTTCGCCTGCCGCGCCGCGCGCGCGTCGAGCATCACGACGCCGCCGCTGCTCGTCTTCAGCACCACGGCCTCGAGCGAACTGTCCACCACCGCGACGAGGTCGCGCAGGTCGCGAACCTTGCGGCCGTTGACCTCGACGATCGCGTCGTTCTGGAAGTGCTCGTAGCCGACGTTGATCTCGTCCGCGAGCACCTGCGCGAGCACGACGACTTCCTGCCGCTCCTCGGTGCGCTCGCCCTGGTAGTAGAAGTGCAGGAACTCCTTCGGCGCCTTCTCCCACCAGTTCTCGCCCCAGATGCGCAGGAACTCGGCGTTGAGCCGCTGGAAGACGAGACCGCCGAACGTGAACCAGCTCGGCTTCTGGTCGTACTCGTAGCGCGGGACGAGGTAGGCCATCTTGGCCATCTCCATCGGGACCTCGAGGCGCTTGCCGTTGCGCAGGATGCGCGCGCGGATCGAGTCGCCGACGAAGTGCTCGCCGACGACGACGTCGAACTGGCAACGGAAGCGGCCGCGGTAGCGCACGGTGCCGTTGTTGGCGATGCGCATGCCGCCGACCTCCAGCAACACGTCGCCCTTCTGCAGCTTCTGCCACGATGTCGTGCCGAACTGCACCGCCGTGACGAGGATGCCGCTCTCCGCGGGCTTCATGCCGAGCCATTTGCGCAGAGCCGGGTTCTCGAGGTTCTGCGTGCTGATGCCGAGGCCCGGCACGTGCGGCGCGCGGCCTTCCGCGACGCCGTCGAGGAAGCGGCGGATCAGCGGCGCCGGCACCATTTCACCAATGTTCTCGGCGTCGGGCAACGCCTGGAACGCGATGCCGACGACCTTGCCCTTGTGGAACACCGGCCCGCCGCTGTTGCCTTCGTTGATCGCCGCGTCGACGGTGACCGCGAGCAGGTGGCGCTGGCTGTGCTCGTAGCGCTGCACCTCGATGCGCGACACGACGCCTTCCGTGATCGACACCTCGTCGCCGCCGACGGGATAGCCCGCGACCGCGACCTGGTCGCGCAGGCGCGTCAGTTCGCCGATCTGCGCCGGACGCACGCCGCGCGTGAACGACGGGTCCTCCACTTCGAGCAGCGCGAGGTCGCTGTCGTGCGAGATCGCGAGGATCTTGGCGACCGCCTTGTCGGGATCGCTCGGCTTCTGCACCTGCAGGAACGTGGCGTTCGCGACGACGTGCGCGCCCGTCAGCACGCGGTTCTTGCCGATGATGACGCCAGATCCAGTGCTGCCGCGTGGCGCGAGGCTCTGCCACGGACTCTCGTAGTCCGGATCCTGGTAGGTGCAGTAGACGCGGACGACTTGGGGGTAGGACACGGAGCTCGTTGCGCGGCGTTCGGGGCGGGAATCGGGCGCGGGATCCTACAAGAACGCCGTCGCCGCGCACCGCGCGCGTCAGATCGCGACGCCCATCTCCGACAGCGCTTCGTCGACGAGCGGCTCCCAGCCGCGATTGGCGAGCGGGCTTGCCGGGCTCGGGTGCGGGATGCGACCGAACAGGATGCCCGATCTCTCGCCGATCACGCGCCGCGCCATCGCTTCGGCGAATGCCCCGACGCCGATGATTCGCTGCGGTCGCAGGGCCTCGACGGTCTGCGCGAGCAGGCGGTCGCACAGCCGGTAGAGCTCCTGCGTCGACGCCGACGGCAGCTTGTCGGGCGTGAGGTTCGCGCCGCTCTCCGCGACGAACGCGAGCGGGCAGTAGTTGTGCACGAAGAAGCGGCGGAAGAACCGGCCAGGCGTCACGAAGCGATGCGCCGCCCAGCCCCACAGCCGCTTGCCGCTCACTTCGCTGCGCGTGCACGCGAAGCCGAGCACGGGCCGATCCGGATGCTCGTGCTTCGGCTTGCGGACTTCGCCGTCGAGGCCGAGGAAGCTGCGCACCGCCTCCACCTCGCCGAACGGCACGCCGGTCTGCACCATGCCGAACGGCCCGGGGTTCATGCCGACGAACAGCGCTTCCTTGCGACCGCGTCCGTAGCGCTCGAGATAGCGACGATGGACGTCCCACGCGTAGTCGAGCGGGTGGTAGACGCACGCCACCTGCCCGCCGAATGCGAGCTTGCCGAGCGGTGCGACGAATTCGCGCGTGATCGTCTCGAGGCCCATGCGCCAGATGCTAACCCAGCAAGCGGGCTACAGTGGAGCCGGAGTGCGAAGCCTGCGCGGGTATGTGTTCCCCGTCAGCCGCGAAGCAGGGAACCGACCTGGTAGACCGCGGTCGCCGCGATCCACGCGACGCCGGTCATGTAGCCGAACGTGAACAGCGGCCACTTCCACGAATGCGTCTCGCGCCGGATCGCGGCGAGCGTCGACGAGCACTGGCTGCACAGCGCGAAGAACACCATCATCGACAGGGCGACCAGCCAGTCCATCGACGGCTTGCCGTCGGGCCCCTTCTGCTCGCGCAGCGCAGCCGTGAGCCCTTCGTCCGCGACCTCCGCGTCGGCCTCGACGTCGCCGAGGCGGTGCAACACCGCGAGCGTCGGCACGACGAGTTCGCGCGCCGGGAACGCGGCGAGCACGCCGACGGTGTGGCGCCAGTCGAAGCCCATCGGCGCGAACGCGGGCTGCACGGCCTTGCCGATCGACGCGAGCCAGCTCGCCTCGAGCAACGCCGCGCGCTGTTCGCGTTCGATGCGCTCGCGTTCGGCGTCGTGCTCCGCTCCGGCAGGAACGGCGGCGATGCGCGCCGAGTGCTCCGCGAGGATGCGCTCGTCGCGCGGGAACCAGCTCAACGCCCACACCACCACGGTGGCGACGAGGATCACCGAACCTGCGGTCGCGAGGAACTGGCGCACCGCCGACGCGACCTGCCGCCAGACGACGCGCACGCTCGGACGTTGGTAGGTCGGCAGCTCCATCGCGAGCGGCGAACGGCCGCCGCGCAACGACGTGCGCCGCAGCAGCGTCGCCACGAGCACGGCGACCAGCGGACCCACGAGGTACATCGCGAGCAGGACGAAGCCCGCGGTCACGGGCTCGAAGAACGCGGCCAGCAACACCACGTAGACCGGCAGGCGCGCGGAGCACGACATCAGCGGCGCGACGACGATCGTCGCGATTCGATCCCGTTCGTCGGCGAGGATGCGGCTCGCGAGGATGCCGGGGATCGCGCATGCGAACGAACTCGCGAGCGGCACGAAGCTGCGGCCCGTGAGACCGAACGACCGCAGCATCCGATCGAGCAGGAACACGGCGCGCGCCATGTAGCCCGAGGCCTCGAGCACGGTCACGAACGCCATGAGCAACGCGATCTGCGGCACGAACACGAGCGAGCTGCCGACGCCGTGCACGAGACCGTCGACGAGGAAGCTCTGCAGCGCGCCTTCGGGCACGACTGCGCGCACGCCGTCGCCGACGAAGGCGAGGCCCGCCTCGAGCGCTTCGACGAACGGCTCCGCGGCCGCGAACACGAGCTGGAACATCGCGACGAGCACGAGCGCGAGCGCGAGCGGGCCCACGACCGGATGCAGCAGCACGCGGTCGATGCGGTCGGTGCGCGAACTCGCGCGCGGATCGAGGCGCAACGCAGACTTCGCGACCGTGTCGGGGTCGCCCAGCAACCCGCCCTTCGACGCAGCGCGCGCGGCCGCCTCGAGCTCGCACGCGAGCGCCGATGCGCCGTCGCCCGAGAAGCCGTCGACGACGCAGAGCGGCAGCCCGAGCGCGCGCTGCAGCTGCGCGACGTCCACGGGCCGGCCGTCGCGGATCGCGACGTCGAGCTTCGTCAGCGCGACGACGACTGGACGCCCCAGCGTGAGGATCCTCTGCAACAGGCGCAACTCGACCGGCAGCTTGCCCGCGTCGAGCACGGCGCACACGACGTCAGGCGGCGTTGCGCCTGTGCCGCGCAGGTAGTCGAGGGTCACTTCCTCGTCTTTGCTCTGCTGCGCGAGCGAGACGATGCCGGGCAGGTCCACCACCTTCAGCATCGCGTTGCCGCACTTCGTCGTGCTCTCCGTGCGCTCCACGGACGTGCCGGGGAAGTTCACCGGCCGCTGCGCAGTGCCCGTGAGGTGCATGAGCAACGAGGTCTTGCCGGAGTTGGGCCGGCCGACCAGCGCCACGGTGAACGTCGGCAAGGAGACGTCGACGCTCACGATCCCGCCCTCGGCTGCAGACGCACGCGCCGAGCCTCGTCGACGCGCAACGCGAGACGATAGCCGTGCAGCACGAACAGGATCGGGTCGCCGAACGGCGCGTGCGCGGCGCGGCGCACCTCGACCCCGGCCCACAGGCCTTGGTCCTCGAGGCGTTGCGCGAGCGCGTCGCCGCCTTCGACCGACGCGACGACCCCGGACTCACCGGTGCGCAGGTCGGCGAGGCTCTGGACGTCAGCGGGAGAACGGGGCACGGCGGAGTTCAGACGGGTCCTTACTGAGAATGGATCGCAACAAGGCGCAGCATCATGGCGACCACGCGCCGCGGGAGCAAGCGGGCACTTCGCGGCGAGTCGAAGGGTCCGGATTGCGGCGGCAGCGCCGTGGCCTCCAACGATCGACGCCCCTGGACCTGCGTCCTATCGTGCGCGGATGCGACATGCCGTCCGCCCCTCGCCCCGTGGTGTTGCGATGCTCCGCATGCGAGGAGCCGCCTTCGCGTGCGCGCTTGCGTGCACGGTGCTGTCGGGATGCGCAGCGGGCCCGGACGCGACCACGAGCGCCGGCGCGGCGAAGGAACGCGATGTCGCAGCGAGCACGACGCGTGCAACCGACGCCGCGACGCCAGCGTCCGCGTCGTCCGCTCTGCCCCATCGCGAAGCCCCCGGCTACCGCGAGCAGAAGGCGATCGGCGCGCGCATCGCGTTGCCCGACGCCGAGCTGTTCGTGCCCGAGGGCTTCCGCGCCCCCGACGACGGCGTGGTCGCGCTCGCCGTGCACTTCCAGGGCGGGGCGAAGGCGGCGCAGGAGAACTTCGCGCGCAGCGGACGGCGCGGGGTGCTCATCGCATCGACGTTGTCGGGTCGATCCGGCGCGTTCTCCGCCCCCTACCGCGACCCCGCTGCGTTCGCGCGACTGCTCGAAGCGGGCGAGCGCGCGTTGTCCACGCAGCAGGAACGCGACGTGAAGTTCGGCGGCATCGCGATCTCGTTCTTCAGCGCGGGCTACGGCGCCGTGCGCGAACTGCTGAAGGACCCGACGTGGTTCCAGCGCATCGACACGCTCGTGAGCGCGGACTCGATGTATGCGAGCGTCGTCGCGCCTGCGGTGCGCGCGCCGCGCATCGAGGACTGCGAGGGCTTCGTGCGTTTCGCGCAGGCAGCCGCGCGCGGTGAGAAGACGTTCGTCGTCGCCTACGGCATGTATCCGACGGACTACGCGTCGACGTCGGAGACCGCGGCCTTGCTGTGCGCCAGCGTCGCCGGCAAGTGGACGCAGTGCACGACGTTCACGGGGCGCGGCGTGCCGATCGCGCGGGAGGCGCACATCGGCTCGTTCCACTGCTACGAGTTCGCCGAGGCCACCGCGGGCATCCACGTCGACCTGCTCTACTTCGTGCCCGAGATGTTCCGGCGCCACGTGCGCTGACGGGACGAGCGGCGAGCGCAGCAGCAGCAAAGGCGACTGCGTTCGCTACGAACGCTGGCACGGGCTCGAGCCTCGCCGCGGTCGACGCATCGCAACCCCACCGCTACGTTGCGCCGATGCCCACGATCAAGCCCGCACCCGACCATCACGACGCCGAGATGGTCTTGAAGCTCTACGACCTACGCCGCGAAGCAGTCATGCGTGCCTCGCGCGACGCGATCGCCAAGTTCCTGCCGCGCTCGTTCGACGACCTGCTCGCGCTGACGAAGCCCGACCACCCGCAGAACGCCGCGTGGCGCCAGGTGTCGAGCTACTTCGAGATGGCGTTCAGCTTCGCGCGCCACGGCGTCGCGAACCCCGACTTCCTCGCCGAGAACAACGGCGAAGGCCTCTACCTCTTCGCGAAGGTCCAGCCCTACCTCGCGCAACTGCGCGCCGCGACCTCGCCGCTCGCGTTCCAGAACGCGGAGTGGCTCGTCGCCAACTCCGCGTCGGCAAAGCAGCGCTTCGACATCTTCACGAAGCGCGTCGCCGGGATGCTCGCGCAGAAGTGACGCGCGACGGCGACTACTTGCATCGGCCTCGCGGAGCCGTGAAGCCGACGCGAACGCCAACACCTCGCATCGCGCAACGTCGAGCACATGCCCGCCGCGCGCGCCCGGACTCGCTCAGCGATCGGGCCGCGCGAACACCGTGTAGTCCTGCCGCGCGCGCCCTTCGGCGACCGCCGCATCCATCGCGGCCGCGACCGAAGGCAGCACGCACATGCGCTGCTGCGCGGCCGTCTGCAGCATGAGGCCGATGTCCTTGCGCGCCATCTGCAGCTCGAACGTCGCCGGCTTGCTGCCCGCGTTGGAGACCGCGCGGCCGAAGTAGGAGATCGACGACGCGGGGTTCCACTGCTCGTAGAGCGACAGCACCTGCGCGGGCTCGATGCCGCACGCGCGGCCCATCGCGAGCAGGTCGCCGACGAGGCCCATCAAGCCGATCAGCAGGCCGTTGCCGCTGATCTTGTGGAACGCGGCGAGATCGGCCCGTTCGCCGACGTAGAGCGCCTTGCCCGTCATCTCCTGCAGCACGGTCGCGTGCTCGGCGCATTCGGCCGCGTCGCCCGACAGCAGGATCATGCCCGACGCCTCGCGCGCGTTGCGCGGCGACATGAACACCGGCGCGCTGACGTAGCGGACGCCCGCGCTGCGCATCGCAGCGATGCGCAGCGCCACGCGCTCGGGCAAGTTGGTCGAGTGGTCGTAGACCGCGACGCCCGCGGCGAGCCCCTTGCGCAGCGGCTCCAGCACCGCGTCGACCGCGTCGTCCGAAGTCAGCACGAGGTGCGCGCGCGAGGCGCCGCGAACGCACGACGCAGGATCGTCGCACACGATGGCCCCGAGCCGCTGCAGCGGATCGCACTTGCTCGCGGTGCGGTTCCACACGCGGACCGTGTGGCCCTTCGCGAGAAGGTTCTCCGCCATGCCACTGCCAAGAAGACCCGTGCCGAGGATTGCGATGGTTGCCATGGTGCGTTGCTGGCGCGCACCTGACGCGAACGCAGCGCGCGGCGCAAGCGTTCTCGCGCCGCACGTAGCACACACGCGCTCCGGCGCGACAACCAGGGCGGACGAGCGGCCATCGCCACGTGGGCGGAACACCCCGCAGAACTCCTCGCCACGAACCTCGGACTGCATCCGCGCCGCCACCTTCCTGGGCGCTCGCCACCCCACCGCGCTTCGCGTTACCCTGCGCCGATGACCCAACCCTCACCGGTCGCATCGTTGCGCATCGCCGAGTTCGCGCTGCTGTTCGGATCCCTCGTCTTCGCCGGCGTCGTCGCCTACCTGACGAGCGCGAAGCTGCTCGAAGGCCCGAGCCCGCTGCCAGAAGCCGCGAATTGGGCTGCAGCCGCGTTCGCCGTCTTGGCGCTGCCGTTGTCGTTCTTGCTGCGCCGCGGCGTCGAGCGCATCTTGCGCAACACTGCGCGCATGCGCAGCGACGAAGCCCATGCGCGCGCGCGCGTGCTCGGCATGGCGGTGTTCGAAGCCGCGATCCTCGTCAACCTCGTGCTTTGGCTCCTGACCGGCGAACAGTGGCCCAACGCTGTCGCCGCCGTGATCCCGTTCTGCGCGGGCCTCGTGCAGGCGCTGACGCCCGCGCGCAGCGACGAGAGCTGAGACGGCAGCGCGTGGTTGTGGACTGCGCGCGCGAAGGCAATGATGCAGAGCCCGCGGGGGTGGCGAAATGGCAGACGCAGCGGCCTTAAAAGCCGCGGGCCCTAACCGGCCGTGAGGGTTCGAGTCCCTCTCCCCGCACTCACACGCGCGCGTGCCGTATGCGCACGAACGAGCGCCCCGCGCGGTGGCTCGCTCAGTGGTCCGCGAACCCCAGCGCCACGAGCAGGCACGCGCCGTCGTCGATCACCGCGAGGCCCTGTTCTCGCGCGAACGCGGACGCCGTGGCGTCCTCGGCCCCCGGCTGGAACCACAGGTGCCGGATGCCGCGCGCGATCGCGTCCTTGACGATGCCCATCGCCGCCGCGGGCGGCGCCACGACCGAGGCCGCGCGCACGGTCTCGGGAACGGCGGCGAGCGACGCGAATCCCTTCTGCCCTTCGACGTCGACGCCCTTCGGGTTCACCGCAACGACCGGCAAGCCGTGCTGCGCGTAGCAGCGAAGGCACTTGTTGCCGTACTTCGCGCGGTCCTGCGACGCGCCGACGACGGCGAAGTTGCCTTGAGCCAGGAACGCGGCGATGTCGGGGCGGTGGTGCTTCATGGTTGAAACCATCGAGACTACATGCATCCGGGTGCACGGACAAAGAACCCAACTTGCGAGACCTCAATCAAGCCTCTAAGCTCCCGTGGAACAGGAGACAACGAAACGAAGATGGCCAACCTCACCAATCTCTGCCTCATGCTCACAGCCTGCGCCCTAGCCGGGTGCAAAAGCAACCAGGCGATGAAGCCCGTGTTGCCACTCACCTCTGCGCCAAACGCAACTGGGAGTCAGGATCCATACGCGAGACTGGATGAACTCAAGAGCCGCTACCCTTGGTACACCTGGGCAAGCGGCGCCGAGAGCCCCAAACTCGCGGAAGAGCTAGCCCCAGTACGCAAGTCCGAAGCCTGGAGGTCTTTCGTCCATGCGCTCCGAGCCTGCGACGACGCTGTCAACACACTGTGCGAGCAAGACATCACAGAGTGGATTGCAGCCAAGCCTGTGATTGCACCGATCAATCGTGCCCGCAACGCCTGGCGCCGGGCATGCACATTTGGCATCAAGCCCCCCAAGCTAAGCACCGGCTACACTTCCTTTGAAGATGATGGCATCGGCTTCCGAGTCTACGTCGTAGACGATACCACGGGAGTCTTGATCGCGCGCAGCCAGAGAGGACAGGTCATCGGGATCTTTGACGTCCGACTGGACCCGAGCAACCGTCAGCACGTGACCTGCCACATGCTTGAGAATGCACTCCGGTATCCCAACACATACCTGAACTACCCCTTCAACCGTGTCATGGCCACTGACACCCTACGGATCCCTGACGTGACTGTCGACCTGGACCGAATCAAGGGTGAGGCCCACGTCCACAACGCCGTGACCGGCGAAGTCGAGGTCAAGAAGTGAAGTCCTCGGCAAGCGAGCTCGCCGGCTTCTTGCTCTGCGCCGCCTTGTCTTCCTGCTCCTCAGTGAATCGAGTGCAGAGCCTTCCCGCGAAGGGTAGCGATTCTATGCTAGAGAGCACACCGCTCCTGGCCACCTCGCCACGGAGCCAGGAGGCTCCCTTTGATGTTTATGACTCCTTTCGCTTCGGGTTCAGCACCGGAGTCAGTCTTATAGGACATTCGACAGGACTGAACTACCAAGGCGAATCACCCATCAACGTCGAGATCGGAAAGCGACTGACTCCGAGCTTCGAACTCGGCCTTCTCTACAACCGAATCAACGGCGAGTTCGAAGACAATGGTGGATCTTTTTTCGCCGGAAACTACGGCGTTGAGCAATCCACCTTCGCTATCAACTCTCGCTTCTATCTCCAAGAGTGGGGTTCCTCGGAGCCATGGCTGCAACTTGCGGTCGGCCGATCAGACATCCACTATACAGAGAGTCAGTTTGGCTATTGGAAGCAGGACTCCTCGAGCCCTTACATCAGAGGAGGCATAGGAGTGAGCATCCCACTGAGCGAACGATTCCGCGTAGAGCCCTCACTGACAGCCAGCACTCTGACTGATTCGGGAAGTGACGAACGAGCACTGGATCTCTCTTTGCAGATCGGATTCTCCTACTCGTTCTAGAATAGGTGTGGCGGATGGGCCTCTAGCCCTTCCGCCACAACCGGAGCCTGTCGTAACGTGCGCGCCCCTCGCACCCCGACGCCGTGACGACGCAACCCGACCTTCCGCCTCCTTCCACGGCATCGCCGCGCGGCCCCGCGCTCCGTCGTCCGCACTTCGCCGCGTTCGCCGTGGCGCTCGCGTGCATGCTGCTCGCGCGCTGTGCGTCCGCGCCGCCGCCGCGCGAGCACGACGAGATCGTCGCTGCGGGCCATTCGTTCCACACGGGAACGCCGGTCGTGCTGTGGCACGACGCTGGCGGCTACGACGCCTACCAGACGAAGAAGCGCTTCAAGGTCGACGAGCCGCCGGACGGACAGGTGCGCTACCGCAAGGTGCGCGCGGACCTGCCCACAGCGCTCGAGGCGAACGTGACCGCGCGCGGCTGGAAGCTCGAAGAACTGCGTTCGGTCGTGCACCTGTTCGTGCTGCACTTCGACGTCGCGGGCACGTCGCGCCAGTGCTTCAAGATCCTGCAGGACGTGCGCAACCTGTCGGTGCACTTCCTGCTCGACACCGACGGCACGATCTACCAGACGCTCGACCTGCAGGAGCAGGCGCACCACGCGACCTACGCCAACAAGGTCTCGATCGGCGTCGAGATCGCGCACCCGGGTTGCTACCCGCGCGAACGGCACCCCGACATGATGCGTTGGTACGAGCAGGACGAAGCCGGCTGGCGCATGAAGTTCCCGGGCTTCCTCGGCGAGACCGGCGTGCGCACGCAGAACTTCGTGCCGCGGCCTGCGCGCAACGAAGTGCTTTCGGGCTCGATCCACGGCAAGCAGTACTGGCAGCTCGACTTCACCGAGGAGCAGTATCGCGCGCTCGCGCGGCTGTGCGCCGCATTGCACCGCGTGTTCCCGCGCATCCGGCTCGACGCGCCGCGCGGCCCGGACGGCGCGGTGCTCACGACCAACCTGCCGCAAGAACAGATGCTCGCGTTCGAGGGCATCGTCGGCCACTTGCACGTGCAGCAGAACAAGACCGACCCGGGCCCCGCGTTCCAGTGGGAACGCGTGCTGCGCGAGGCGCGTGAGCTGAGCAGGTAGCGCCTCGCGACTCCGCCGCTCACCTGCGCGAGCTCGACGCCTCGCTGACGGTCGTGGTCACGTCCCACTTCGGCGCCTCGACGTTGTAGTGCTGGTAGACCTGATGGCGCAGCGTGTCGCCGGGCTGCTTGCCGTCGCGCGTCGCCAGATACTCCGGCGCGTTCTCGACGACGCTCTCCTTCAACGCGGTCGCGACACGGACGTCGCCTTCCTTGCACGCGAGGCGCAGCATCGCATACGGCAACAGCCGCACCTTGGCCGCGACGCTGACCGCAGCGAACGCCGCCTCATGGTCGCCCTCGGCCTTGAACCACACGGTATCGAGTTGCAGCGGCGAAGGCTTGTGCTCCTTCTTGTCCTTCATGGCCTTGACCGTCACGTCGAACTCGTCGCCCGGCATGCAGCACGCGATCTGTTTGCCGCAGATCTCGCTGAGCAAGTAGGCACGCCGCTGGCCTGGCTCCTTGCCGACGAGCACGTGCTCCTGCTTCACGAAGTTGGGTAGCGCCTCGACGTGCTTGCTGTCGAGCTCGGTGACCAACGCCGAGCGGCCCGCGTCCCAACGCACCTTGTGCATCGACAACAGCCGCGTCTTCGCAAACGCGCTGCCGGGCTTGGGCTCGACCACGATCGACTCGAATCGTCCCATCGCAGCTTCGATCACGAAGTCGCGCACGACGCCGACCTCTTCGAGCTTCTCGCTCTCGCCTTTCTTCGGCGCGACCACATACCACAGGCTCGCGTCGAGCAGCGGCTTGGCGGACACCAAGATCGGATCGGGCGCGTGTTCGCTGGACTCGAGCAGCGCGCCGGACGCGGCGGACTCTTGGGCGACGAGCAGGATCGGCGGGAACGTGGCGAACACGACGACGGCGAACGTGGAACGGACGATGCGCATGACGGGATCTCGGGGGTTGCGCCGCACCATCGCGGCGAGCCGCCGTTGTGGGCCGAAGCACACGCATGCGCAGCGGGCCGCGCAGCCGACCGCGCGCTTCCGGCTGTCGCACGAACGTCGCTACGAATGCGCATTCGTGGCGCCGCCGGACACGAACTGCGATGCCGCCTGATCCGCAGCCCGATTCGTTCCGGTGCACACGAGCAACCACCGACCACAGCGCCGCCGCGGCCTTCCCCCGCGCAACCACGACGCCTACCGTCGCGCGCGTGCCCGCCTCCGCCCCCTTCGTGATCCGTCCGATCCGCCCGCGTGACGATGCGGCGATCGCGACCATCATCCGCGACGTGCTCACCGAACACGGTTGCTCGGGCCCGGGCTTCGCGCTGCACGACCCCGAGACGCAGGCGATGAGCCGCGCCTACGCGACGAAGGACGCGCGCTACTTCGTCGTCGAGCACGACGGCGTCGTGGTCGGCGGCGCGGGCTTCGGCCGCCTCAGCGGGACGGACGAACGCGAGGCCGTGTGCGAGCTGCGCAAGATGTACTTCCTGCCCCCCGCGCGCGGGCTCGGCCTCGGCCGTTCCCTGCTCGCGTTGCTGCTCGACGAGATGCGCGCGTGCGGCTACCGGCGCTGCTACCTCGAGACCGCGACCGCGATGGAGAAGGCGCAGGCGCTCTACCGGCACATGGGCTTTTCTGAGCAGTGCTCCGCGCACGGCGACACCGGCCACCACGGCTGCGACCGCTTCTTCGCGCGCGATCTGTGATCGGCCCGCGGCTTGCTCACGCGGCCCTGCGCGCGATGCCATCGCGCGTTCGGTAGCCTCCGCAGCGCCCGCGACTAGGGAACCCAGGAAGCCCCGCAAGAAGGCGCCCACGGACTGCCGAAGAACGCCTCATTCCGAGGACTTCCGCACCGCCGATGGACTGGCTCGCCAACACCTATGGGGCGCTCTCTGCAGCGCCATCCTGGATCGCCTTCCCGCTTGCCGCGCTCGCGCTGCTGTTGCCCATCTACGCCGGCGCGCGTCTGTGGCAATTCGCTGCAGTCACGGCCGCGACGTTGTGGCTGCTGGGCGCACCGACCTGGCTCGGCATCGCCGTGATGGCGCCGCTCGCGTTCTTCCTCGTGACGCCGCTGCGCCGCGTGCTCAGCGCGCGCGTGCTGAAGCTCATGCGCGACGGCGGCTTCCTGCCGCAGATCAGCGAGACCGAGAAGACCGCGATCGCCGCGGGCTCGGTGTGGCTCGACGGCGAACTGTTCTCGGGCAAGCCCAACCTCGAGCGCCTCGCGTCGGCGGACTACCCGGACCTCACCAAGGAAGAGAAGGCGTTCCTCGACGGCCCGGTCGCGCGCGTGTGCGAGATGACCGATGACTGGGAAGTGTCGCAGCAGCGCGACCTGCCCGCCGAGGTCTGGAGCTACCTCAAGCGCGAGCGCTTCTTCGGCATGATCATCCCGAAGGAATACGACGGCCTCGGCCTGTCGGCGTCGTGCAACAGCGCGGTCGTGACCAAGCTCACGTCGCGTTCGCTGCCGCTCGCGATCACGGTGATGGTCCCCAACTCGCTCGGCCCGGCCGAGCTGTTGATCCACTACGGCACCGAGGCGCAGAAGGACCGCTGGCTGCCAGCGCTCGCGCGCGGCGAAGTGATCCCGTGCTTCGCGCTGACCGAGCCCAACGCGGGCTCGGACGCCGGCGCGATCTCTAGCCACGGCGTCGTGTTCCGCGGCGAGAACGGCAAGCTGATGGTCCGCCTCAACTGGAACAAGCGCTACATCACGCTGGCCGCGGTCTCGACCGTGCTCGGCCTCGCGTTCCAGCTGCACGACCCCGAGAACCTGCTCGGCAAGGGCCCGTTCCTCGGCATCACGTGCGCGCTGATCCCGACCTCGACGCAAGGCGTCGTGCTCGGCCGTCGCCACGATCCGCTCGGCGTGCCGTTCTACAACTGCCCGACCAGCGGCAAGGACGTCGTCGTTCCGCTCGAGGAAGCGGTGATCGGCGGCGCGCAAGGCGTCGGCCAGGGCTGGCGCATGCTGATGGAATGCCTCGCGGCCGGCCGCGGCATCTCGCTGCCCGCGTGCAGCACCGGCGGCGCGCAGCTGACGGCGCGCGCAGTCGGCGCCTACTCGGCGGTGCGCAGCCAGTTCGGCCTGCCGATCGGCAAGTTCGAAGGCATCGAAGAGCCGCTCGCGCGCATCGCGGGCTTCAACTACATCCTCGAGGCCGCGCGTCGCTACACGTGCGGCGCGCTCGACCAGGGCCAGAAGCCCGCGGTCGTGACCGCGATGATGAAGTACAACACGACCGAGATGTGGCGTCAGGTCGTCAATGACGGCATGGACGTCATGGCAGGCGCCGCGATCTCGCGCGGCCCGCGCAACCTGATGGCCAACGCCTACACCGGCACGCCGATCTGCATCACGGTCGAAGGCGCCAACATCCTGACGCGCACGCTGATGATCTTCGGCCAGGGTGCGATCCGCTGCCACCCGTTCGCCTACAAGGAGATCGAGGCGCTCGGCAACAACGACGTGAAGGCGTTCGACGCGAGCCTCTGGGGCCACATCGGCCACGTCGCACGCAACGGCGTGCGCGCGATGCTGCTCGGCCTCACGCGCGGCGCGATCGCGCAGTCGCCCGTCGGCGGACCGGCGAAGCGCTACTGGAAGAAGCTCAGCTGGTGCTCGGCCAAGTTCGCCTTCTGGGCGGATGCCGCGATGGGCACGCTCGGCGGCAACCTGAAGCGCAAGGAGAAGATCACCGGCCGCTACGCCGACGCGTTCAGCTGGATGTATCTCGGCGCCGCGGTGCTGCGCCGCTTCGAAGCCGAAGGCCGCAAGCAAGAGGACCTGCCGCTCCTGCAATGGAGCATGGACTACGCGTTCGCGCGCATCCAACAGGCCTTCGACGGGCTGTTCGAGAACCTGCAGGTGCCGGGCCTCACGTGGGCCCTGCGCGGCCCGCTCGCGTGGCTGTCGCGCCTCAACTCGATCGGCTCGATGCCGAACGACCGAGTCGGCGGCAAGGTCGCGCGCACGCTGCTGCAACCGTCCGAGCAACGCGATCGCCTGACGCCCGGGATGCACATCCCCGCGTCGTCGACGTCCGCGCTCGGCCGCCTCGAGCGCGCGCTGCAGCTGTCGCTCGACGTCGAGCCCGTGCTCAAGAAGCTCAAGGACGGCGTCAAGTCCGGCCGCCTGCCGAAGGCGCGCCCCGAGCAGCTGCTCGATCGCGCATGCGAGATCGGCTTGCTGACCGACGAGGAACGCAAGCTCGCGCGCGAAGCCGAAGCGGCGCGCGCCGAAGCCGTCGCGGTCGACTCGTTCCCGCTCGAGGAATCCAAGCGCACGGCGGTTGCGCCGAACGCTGGTGGCATGACGGTCTGCGCGCGCGGCTGAGCGAGCGGTTGGTCTGATAAGCAACGAGCCGGGGCCCTCGGGGAGGGAACCGGCTCGTGGTGTTTTGGGGGCGCGGGTTGCGGGGTCAGCGCGTGTGATGGTCCGTCGGGCGGTGGACGCGATTTGGATGCGTCAGCTCTGGTTGGATCCGCTCGGACCTACGTGCCGCACCTGCGAGCGGGCTTCTCGTTCCTGTCTATTTGCTGGTTCACGGGACGAGAACTGGGGCCAAGACAACCCTGAATCCGATGGCGACGCTCGGGCGGAAGGGAAGTTCGTATCCGCGGACCGCGGTGCGACACCCGAGCGAGTTGCTGGCCCAATGGCCGCCGCGCGTGACGCGGAAGGCTCCGCTCGCCCCATATGGATCGGACACCGCCGACGAAGGGTAGTTGGCCGTGACGTCCCACGAGTCGAGGCACCACTCCGCGAGGTTGCCGTGCGTGTCGAACAGCCCCCACGGATTGGCGGCATAGCTGCCGACGAGTCTCGTGCTTGCATGGCTGTAATTGAAGTTGGCCTGCGTCCTCGTGAGGCTCGCGCCGGTGTTCCACTCGGTGGTCGTGCCAGCCCGGCCGCAGTACTCCCATTCGGCTTCGGTCGGCAACCGATACTGGTAGCCCGACGGAATGCGTCCCGCCGCTGCCTCGCTCGCAGTCAGCGCTGCGCAGTAGGCCATGGCATCGTCCCATGTGACCTGCTCGACCGGGCGCAGATCCGACGGCCAGTAGGACGGGTTGCTTCCCTTCACTGCTTTGTATTCCGCCTGCGTGACCTCGTACCTGCCGACCCACATCGGCCGCGTGATCGTCACCGCATGCGCCGGCGCCGATTGAAAGCCAATTACGTTCGACCCCATGAAGAACGTGCCCGGCTGGATCGCGACCATGTGGAACTGCAGCGGCGGCACAAACGCGGCGATCGTCAGCTCTGCATCGCTCTGCGCCCAGTGGATCGTCGACGTGGCGGAGTCGAGGTCGAGCGACTGCACGTCGAACGCGACGCCGACGAAGATCGGCTGGAACGGGATCACGACGCTCCATTCGCTCGCGCCTGCCGCGGACAGCAGGCTGAAGGACTGGAGCCAGACCTGCGCTGCGTCGATCTGCGCGGTGCCCGCGATCGTGATGCCAGGGATCTGCAGCGGGAACACGCCTGTGTAGTGCGGCGTCAAGGCGTGCAGCGCGATCGAGCCCGCGGCGGCGGTCGGCGCACGGTGCTCGAACGCGACCGAGAGTCCCGTCGCGGCGCTGCCGCGGACGTTCATCGTGCGCGACTGCGCGAGAGCGTTCGTGGCGGCGAGCGCGAGCGCGAGGTGCGCGAGAAGTTGCGAGACGCGGATTCGCAGCATTCGGATGGCCGTCGGAAGGAACTCCGACAGCCTAGCCTCGATGGCCGATCCTGTCCCACAGGCGAGCGTCGTGAGGCGCAACGGACTGCGCAACTTCTCCGGGCGCATCCAGCCGGATCGCCTGACGCCCGGGATCTACATCCCCGCGCCGTCGACGTCCGCGCCCTTTCGCCTCGAGCGCGCGCTGCAGCGGTCGCTCGACGTCGAGCCCGTGCTCGAGAAGCTCAAGGACGGCGTCAAGTCCGGCCGCCTGCCGAAGGCGCGCCCCGAGCAGCTGCTCGATCGCGCATGCGAGATCGGCTTGCTGACCGACGAGGAACGCAAGCTCGCGCGCGAAGCCGAAGCGGCGCGCGCCGAAGCCGTCGCGGTCGACTCGTTCCCGCTCGAGGAATCCAAGCGCACGGCGGTTGCGCCGAACGCTGGTGGCATGACGGTCTGCGCGCGCGGCTGAGCGAGCGGTTGGTCTGATAAGCAACGAGCCGGGGCCCTCGGGGAGGGAACCGGCTCGTGGTGTTTTGGGGGCGCGGGTTGCGGGGTCAGTGCGGGCGATGGGTTGGTGAGCGCAGTTCGCATTCAGGCTCCGGCATCTCCGGCCCGGCTCCGCTCGGGCCTCCGTGCCTGCGCCTCCGGGCGGGCTTCTCGTTCTTGTCTTGTTGCCGGTTCACGGGACGAGAACTGGGGCCAAGACAACTCGGAACCCGATGTTTTCGTTCGCGGAGACGGGGAAGTAGCTGAACCGGAACGCGGAGCGGCAGAAGTCTGCGGTGAAGAACCAACTGCCGCCGCGGACGACCCGGAAGGGGCCGCTGGACACATAGGGATCGGAGACCGCCGACGAGGGATAGTTCGCCGAGCCATCCCACGAGTCGAGGCACCATTCCCAGACGTTGCCGTGCGTATCGAACAGCCCCCACGGGTTGGCCGGGTAGCTGCCGACGGCGGTGGTCTGTCCGGGACCGCAACCCGAGAACCTGGCTTGCCCGCAGACGAGGCTCGCGCCCGTGTTCCATTCCGTCGTCGTGCCAGCGCGGCAGACGTATTCCCACTCCGCCTCGGTCGGCAACCGATACTGGTAGCCAGCGGGAATGCGACCCGCCGCGGCTTCCGTCGCAGTCAGCGTGGAGCAGTAGGACATCGCGTTGTTCCACGTCACAAACTCGACGGGCCGCTGCGGCGCGTTCGGGAAGCTCGCGCCTTGGAACTGAGACGGATTGCTGCCGCGAACCGCCTGATACTCCGCCTGCGTGACCTCATACTTGCCGACCCAGAACGGCCGTGTGATGGACACCGCGTGCACCGATTGCTCGTTCACCGGCCCCGCGACCGACCCCATCTGAAACGTCCCCGCCGCAACCGGGACCATGTTGAGCACAGGATTCGGCAAAGGCGGGCCAGCCAAGATCCAATTGATGCGCAGCGACACGCTTGTGCCTCCCAGGTTCGCTGTGAAAAGTCGCACCGAATAGAGCCCCGCCGTGGTGTAGGTGAAGCTGGGGTTCTGCTGCGTCGAGTCGACCGTGCCGTCGTTGTCGAAGTCCCACTGCCAACTCGTCGGCGCGTTGGTCGACGTATCGATGAACTGCACCACCAGAGGCAACTGCCCAAACCTCGGCGTCGCCGTGAAGCTCGCGACCGGCGCGATCACCGGCGCAATCGCCACCTCCGCGTCGTTGTTCGCCCAATACAGCGTGTTGGTGAAGAAATTGAAGTCCACCGTCTGCACGTCGAACGGCAGCCCCGCGAGGAAGTTGTCCGGTGGGATCCCGACGTTGAGCAGGTTGCTGCCCGACGCGTCGAGCAGGCCGCTCGGCTGCAGGTAGATGTTGAACAGGTCGACGCGCGACACGCCGATCGACGTGAGGCCGGGGATCGGCACCGAGAAGCTGCCCGGCTGATGCCCCGCCAGCAGATGGAAGTAGAAGTGCCCCACCGCAGCGCCCGGATAGTCGAACCGGAACGCGGCCGTGCTCCCCACCTGCGGCGCCGTCACGACGGACATCGTGCGACTGCACGGGCTGCTGAGTTGCCACGTGTCCGCGTAGAAGCCGTTCGCGTCGCGGCCGCCCCACAGCACCGTCTGCCCCTTCTGCGCATCGAATGCCGACGCCGCACCGTGGCGACCTTGCGGCGAGGTGCCCGCGAGCTGCGTCCACGACGTTCCGTCCCACGCCCACGAGTCACCGTAGTTGTTCGCAAACGTCGCGTCCGCGCCGCCGTGCAACACCGCGCGACCGCACAATGTGTCGTGCTCGATCTGCGCCTGCCAACGCGGCGACGGCGCAGTCGGTGTCGTGCGCTGCGTCCACGCGAGGCCGTCGTAGGTCCACGTATCGCCGAAGGTCTGCGTGCCGTCGCCACCGCCGAACAGCACCACTTGCCCGCGCGTGTCGTCGAACGTCATCGAAGGTCCACGACGCCCGCCAGGGCCGCTCACCGCCGACTGCGTCCAGTCGAGCCCGTCGAACTCCCAGGTGTCACCGAGCAGCGCGAGCGAGTTGCCGAGGCCACCGTGCACGACCACGCGGCCGCGGATCGAGTCATACGCGATGCCCGCGTAGGCGCGGCCTGCCGGCGCGTTCTGCGTCCCGACTTGTTGCCACGTGCTGCCGTTCCAGGTCCAGGTGTCGTTGACGCTGCCGGTGCCCGGCACGAAACCGCCGAACAGGATCGCCTGGTTGCGGCGCGTGTCGAAGGCCATGCCGTGGCCCCAGCGAGCGGTCGGCGCATTCGGTGCATTGCGCTGAACCCAGCCGAAGCCGTTCCATTCCCACAGGTCGCCGCGCGCCGACAGCGTCGCGTCGTAGCCGCCGAACATCACCGCGACCCCGCGCGTGACGTCGTAGCACATCGCATGGCTGTTGCGCGCAGCGGGCGCGGTCAGCGTGTTGCGCAGCGACCAGCCTTGGGCGACGGCGGTGGCGGAAAGCGTGGCGGCGACTGCGAGAACGGTGAGGTTCGGCATGCGGGTCATCAGGGCTCCTTGCAACGGGGGCCATTATGGATGCGCGGGCGGGCGGCGTGTGACAGGAAGTTCGCGCGCGCGGTTTCGGCGGGAGGGAATGCGGTCGCGAGCTGACCGGCGACGGCCTCGTTCGGCCCCGACCCGCTCCAAGAGCGCCAGCTCTGCGGAAGCACTGCCCGCCTGCAGGAGCACCGTCCGCAGCGTTCTCGATCCTCTGACGCAGATTTCGGCCCGAAACACGCCTCCCACTTCCACACCTGCTACGCGCACGCGATGCCGGACGCCAGCCACGTCCCGCGGGCGCGCAGCCATGCCGGGAGACGCTGTGCACAACGACCGGATGTTCCGCGCCGTGCTGTCGCGGACCGAGAACCTGCAGGCGTGGCTGCGAGAACGACTCCACGGCCAGCCAATCGCCTTTGCGATCGACTGGGACTCGCTCGAACCGCTCGAGCAGATCACCGTCGACGGCGGACTGAAGAAACACGAAGCGGACCTTGCGGCGATCGCTCGCCTGAAGGACTCGCCAAAGCGCGTGCTCGCCATCGTCGAGCATTCGTCAGGGCGGCGACGCGGCATCGCTGCGCAGACGCTGCGGTATGCGCTGGAGAAGGTGTCGAAGCTCGAAGCCGAGCAGCCGCTCGAGCCGCGCCCCGCGGTGCTGCCGTTCGTGCTGCACACCGGCCGCACGCCGATCCGCGCCTCGATGTCGCTGCGCGCGCCGCCGCAGATGCACATCGAAGAGGACTGCACCGGCCTCGCGTTCTCGATCGGCGTCGACGAGCTCGCTGGCAAGACCGAGCAACAGATCCGCGCCCGCAATCTGCCGCCGATGCTGACGCTCGCGATGCTGTGCGCGCAGTTCGTCGATGGCAGAAGTAAGGACCTCGTGGAAGGAGCCTTGCTCCGCTGGCAAGACCTGTTTCAGGCGCTCGCCAGGCCCCCTGGTCACGTGGAAGACCTCGAGATATTCCAGTCCTACATCCTGATGACGACCGAGATGACCGTCGATGAGTGTGCGACGGTGTTTCGCAGGATCCTCGACGAAGACGGAGCGACGATCATGAAGA
>VFQS010000089.1_pt1 | contig 122179 bp, 87 predicted proteins | sample 3512361 | NCBI WGS metagenome assembly VFQS01 (sample SAMN10412375, study PRJNA504923) | tailings metagenome | isolation source: Relicate 1 Philex TSF3 active mining | place: Philippines | reverse complement strand
TTCACGTACTGGAATTTGTTCACGTGCTGGAATTTGTTCACGTACTGGAATTTGTTCACTTGATTTAAAAGGTAAACCTAATGGTCTTATAGGTTGTCTTGGAACTTTCATATTCATGTATCTTGGAGAATAAACAGATAATTTATTGCTTGGAACAAATATATCATTTGGTTTAGCAATTAATGCTAAAGATGTATTTGGAGAATTTGGTTTAACTTCAGATTTGATAACAACATCTAAAACAGATTCTTTTATTGGGGATTTTTTACCAGATCTTTTTTTACTTTTTAAGTAAAAACGTTTTGTTTTATTAACTGGTACAGTTCTTGTTGTACAACGTATTGGAGATTTTTTAGGAGTAGTTCCTTTTCCAGGAGAACGTCTACAATAAGATTTAACAGGTGTCATTATTACTTTTCCATGTACTTTATAATTTCTATGGGAACGTTTACCTGATTTTTTTAATGATTGTTTTTTTGAACGTTTATTTGGTGTTCTTTTACCTGATTTTTTACTGACAATTTTTCTTGCAGATCCTTTAACTTTGGATTTAGCCATTTATTAAAATACATGAAAAAAATAATTTAAAGTTTTTCCAATTTTGCTAATCTTTTTTCATGTTCTGCTAATTTAGAATAAATTGTACGTAATCTTCTACATAGAGAAATTGGATCTTCGGTTTCAGAATCGCTAATATTTTGTTCGTTTATAGTATCTTGACTAGATACTGATTTGAATTGTCTAGCTAAAGCACGTTCGACAAGTTCATCGTCATCTGAGTCTGAATCTTCGTCGTCATCTGATTCACTTTCGGATTCTTTTCCAATATTTTTTGATACTTTTTCAGCAGCATCAATAAAGTCTGTTTGTTCTTTCTTTTTTAGTATATAAACTTTGTTAGCACCAATTTTTAAAGTGTTTAATGTTTTTTCCATTAAATATCTTAGTTCAGCTCTAAGCTTTTCGTCATCTATATCTTTTAATACTACTTCTAAGCAATTTTTATCATAATCGCGAAATATAAAATACTGATGATCTCTTTTTACCATTTGTATTATTTAGAACTAAAAAACATACATTTAAATACGATTTTTAAACTTTCTATATCCTTAAACCCTAATAATATTCTAAAAAAGCGTAATACGAATTACTATACACTATGTTTACTATAAAATAACGATATAATTATATAATTTTGTTGGATAAAAATTCTAGTTCAGATAAAACTACAATTTAATTTTTTATTTATTAAATGGTTTAAAGAGATGATTTTATACTAAAAAAGATCAATCATGGCTCCTTCTAAAAAAGTAACTAAAACCGAAACTGCTGAACCTGTCGTTGAAGACAAAAAAGCAAAAAAAACTGATTCTAAAAAACCTGTTGCTAAAGCAGATTCTAAAAAACCTGCTGCTAAATCAGACTCTAAAAAACCTGCAGCTAAAGCAGATTCTAAAAAACCTGCTGCTCCAGCTAAAGCTGCTAAAGCACCTAAAGAACCAAAACAACCTAAAGAAAAAGTTCCAAAAGAAAAACGTGATGTAACCAAAGATACTGTTGCTGCTGACTTTAAAGCTTTAGAAGAATCTGTAGCAGTTATTGCTAAAAAATGTTCTGGTGAAAACAAACGTGAATTAAATGAATGGATTCGTGCATTCAAAGTTTTACGCAAAGATTCATTCAAAACTTTAAGAATTAAAAATAAACGTGAAGGTAACAATGAAAACTGTGGTTTCAAAAAACCAGTAGAAATTTCAACCGATTTAGCAAAATTCTGCGGCTTCAAAGCTGGTGAAAAAGTTGGTCGTGATGTTGTTACTCAATTCATGTGTAAATATGTTAAAGATAAAGATTTACAACACAAATCTGAAAAGAAATATATTATCTTTGATGATGCATTAAAATCATTATTCAAATTAAAATCTAATGAAACTGATAATAATGGTGATAGATTAACTTACTGTTCTATCCAAAAATTATTAACTCAACACTTCCCAAAATCTAAAGGTGCAACCAAAGCAAATTAAAAAGTTTTATTAAGTTTATTTATTTATCAGTTAGTTAATTCTTATTCGCGTAATAAGAATTTCAAATAATTGGATTTTCTGATTTTGTAATTTTTTTCTTTACTTCATCGATAACAATTTCAGTTATTTTATTTATATCTATTGATATTATCTGTGCTTTATTTATTTCTTTATGCATTTTTCTTAATTCTTTTGTAATCTCATCTTTAAAATCTTCCATTGTTATTTCGAACGTATCTTCGTCTATATATTTTTTCTTAACTTCTTCTTGTATATTATTCAGATTTTTTATATATGTATTCTCCATTTGTTTCATAATACTTTCATTTCTATCTATTCTTTTATAAATCTCATCCATTTTATTAATTATAGTTATATATCTATTTTCCATCATAGTAATATTTTTTGATAGATCATCTTGAAAAGATGCTATTTTATTTTCTACATGTTCTATAGTCGATTTTAACTCTTCTATCTCAAATAGATTATTTACTTCTGATTCTGATTCTTCAGACTGTTCAGATTGCTCAGATTCAGACTGTTCAGATTGCTCAGATTGCTCAGATTGCTCAGATTGTTCAGATTGATCTGACTGTTCAGATTGCTCAAATTGATCAGATTGCTCAGGTTGATCTAATTTATCTAAAATAGAATGCTCTTGAGAATCTACTATTTGTTGATTTTCTTCAGCATGCTCATGTGAATCTAATATTTCATTTGTATTATCCGTATGACTTATGACAGAAATATCAGCAACATTATTTTCATGCGAATTATTCAATAAATCTTGTTCTATTTGTTTTTTTCTAGCAAGTTCTTCTATTAATTGTTTTTTTGATCTTTTTGTTCCCCTTTCTGCACTTCTTTGAAACTTACCGCCTGACATATTAAAATTAAAAGTTTTAACAGGAGAAATAGGCTTATCATTATTATTATCAACTTCTATTTCTTTTAAAGGTTTTGCATCTATTTTGTTAAGAACTCTTTCTTCTTCTGACATATTATCTATTTTCTCTTTCATTAATAATAGTTCGTCTTTTGTCATAGCACTAAGTTCAGTCAATTTCTTATTAAGAAATTTTGCATAGTCTCTACATTCTGCTAATAATGTAGCTTTAGTTACTCTTTGCATCTTTATTTAATTATGATAAAACAAGTTTAAACTTCTTATTAAATCAAAATTTTCTAAATTTATTTTTATAGTTATTATTGTTTATCAAAAATCATCAAACGCGGAATACTACTTCTAAAACTATTAGGATTTACTGAATTTATTGGAACAACAACATCATCATCTGCTATATACCATCCTTCTTTATTTCCATCATCAAAATTTATCATTGATATATAATGACCACCATATTGACTACCACTATGAATAACAATACCACTTAATTTATACGTAATAACATTACCACTTGAATCTTTTAACATAAATTTTGATGTTAATTTAAATGAGTTCATGGATCTATTAAATCTTTCTAAACATACTAATAATATATTTGGTATCTTTATAATTTCTTGTTTGTCAAATAATGAAAATACTTCATCTGTAATATTAATAACCTGTTTATTTTCTTCTATTTCCAAAAATAATGTTATAAATGGTTCGTATCTATCTTTTTTATCTTTTGTTTCATAATGTATTGCACCTTGTATTTGATTATATACCAAACTTCTATATCCCATGTTCATTTTTAATAATTCGTTATCGATTTCATCATTTGTAATTTGTCCTTTCACTTTGACTTCCTCATGCAAAGCTTCTACTATCCATAATATAGCCTCATGCGAGTCTTCTGGATATCCATTACCAAATCTATGTTTCATCAAATTAAGTACATTTATAGCTGCATGAATAGCTCCATTTATATCATTTTCTTCATACATTCTGATATATAATAAACAAATACTTTCAGCCAATGTGGATTTTGTCTTAATAGTAAAAATTAATCTTATAAAATTTTTACTACAAAAAAGACATTGTATAAGGCTATTAAACCAACAAGTATTTCCTAAATTTCTTAATCCAATCATTTATAAATAATAAATATTTACTTTAAAATGACTTAAATTAAAATTTTTATATAGTATAAACATTTCCAGAAATGGGTATTAATAACTTTCTAAAATATATTAGAGATCATCATCCAGATGTAATTAAAAATAGTCATATCTCTGAGTATGCTTATCAACGTGTGTTTTTAGATATATCAAGTTATATTTATAAATACATGAGTATTTATGGAAAATCTTCACAACAATGGATAACAGCTATTCTGAACTTATTTATTATATTTAGAAATAATAACGTACATTGTATTCCAGTTTTTGATGGAAAACCACCAAGTGAAAAGTCTGGAGAAATTGATTCAAGAAAAGAAAAAAGACTAAATACAACAAATAGACTTAATAATTTACTTGAAGCATTAGAAAATCTTACGTTAAATAATACAATAACTAATGATCAACGTAAAGTTGTTGATACAGAACTAGAAAATCTTTCAAAAAAAGGAAAACGTACAGAACGTCTTTTAAGACAATCTACTAAAAATATATGTGGTTATACACCTGAAGATATAAAGATTCTACAAAAATATGCATCAAGTATACAAAAACAACATATAAATATATCTTCTTCAGATATAAATTTGTTAAAAGATATATTATTAGCATGTGGTATTAATCTTCTTCAATCAAACGAAGAAGCTGAAGGTTACTGTTGTTTTCTTGTAAGAAATGGTATCGGAAGCGCAGTTATTAGTTGTGATTCTGATTGTGTTGCACATGGAGCATATGATGTAATATTCTCAATTAATCCTGATGGTTCTATCACTCATATTGATTTAAATGAACTGCTTGATTCTTTAGAATTGACTGAAGAACAATTAATTGACTTTGCAATACTTGTTGGTTGTGATTATAATAAACACTGCAAAGAAAATAAATTAGGGCCAGTTGGTGCTGTTAAAATGCTCAAAAAATTTGGTTCTATTGAACATATAGAAGGTATTAATAAAGAATGTCTATTATATGAACGCTGCAGAGAGTTATTCAGACCACAATTTGATCAAAATATTGTTATCGAAGCACTTACACATGATAACGATAAAATAAATAAACTAATAGAAAATACTACAATTAAACGTAAAGTTATTGATGAACTTATTAAAGAACGAAATTGTACCGTAATTTTTGAATAGCTCATTTTCTTATAAAATATTCTAATATACTATTATGATATTTCTCAGAATATAATACATAATTATTATTAAAACTATTAACGTATAAAATAGGTATATTTTTACTATTAAAAAATTCAGATACACTTGTAACAATTCCTTGCATGTCTATCCCATGTGTATCATCAAAATAAATTTTAACAACATGATAAATTTCATCATAACAATTAACTATTTGCTCTCTTCTTAATTCTTCAAAATAACTATTATCACTTGATATAAAAAAACTAAGTTCTGTATTATCACCAGTTATACTAAAAAAATCATTTGTCAATATAATATCGTGTAAACCACCTAGTATTCTTAGAATGTTATTAGAACTTTTGTTTACCATATACCATAATTTTAATTTAACATCTATAAGTTCATATTGAATATCCATTACTTTTTATATAAAAAGTAATATTTAATTAAATGTATTAATAAAATCTTCTATTTTATGAATTTCATTCACTTCTGATGAAATTTTAATCACTGGCAATTCTGTATTTGATAACCATTTATTATGTTGAGTATCTAATGATCTTAAATAATCAATGGAAATATTCTCTTCTCCATGTCTACCACGTTTTATAATACGTTGTTTACATGTATCAGGTTCAGTTGTTATATGAACTATACCATTTATAGCATTAGATTTTATAAAATAATCAAACCATGTTGTATATAATTTCCATTCTAATGGATCCAACATATTTGAATCAAATAACATTTCAGCAAATACATATCTATCTGTTAATACAGAACGTTCTATTATAAATATATTTTTGTCTTTGACTGGAGCTGCTTTTATTGCCTCATTCATTGTTGTATATCTTGTAATAAATGCACAATTTTGCAATGTATATGACCAACGTTTTGTATCTGTATAAAAACATTCAAGCAAATTTTTACCTTCTTTTGTCTTAAACTGTTCCCAAATATCAACAGGTTCTTGTACAATATTCCATTGCGGATATTGTTCTTTTATCTTGTTTAACATGGTACTTTTACCACTTCCTATGTTGCCTTCTAATGTAATTATAATATTCATCTTATAACTATAGTTTTTTAACACTTTAAACAGTTTTAAAACTTTAATCGTAATTTCATTTTTTTCTATACAATTACTAAATATGACTTCCATCCATGGAACAGATACCGCTTATGATGCAATGGCTGATGATTTTCTAGCACTTGCACCATCTTGTACAGATAATATATTTGGAACTGGTTCTGGTATTACTAAAGGTAATGCTATAAATTATTGTGATTTAGTTCAAAGTATGAGAATAACAGACGGCCAAGAAAATAATTTTAGCATTTTACAAGATTATCAAAATAAAAGACAACAATGTAAATCAGATCTTCTTTCAAAACAATTACAAAAACAACAAATTGATAATGATATGGGATATCTCTATTCTTCTAATAGAGAACGTACAACTAACGTTATGGATATAATACAAAAATTTAAAGATATATCACTTTTTAACGATCTTTTATCTTATACTTCATGGAATATATACTTGAGAGAGTCAACTAATGTCACAGTTTTTGTCCCATTAAACTCATGGATTAATAGAGCTCAACAAACATGGTTAAAAAATAAATCAATGACTAGAATAAAAGACGTTTTGAAATCACATACTTGTAACTTTGTTCTCAATACATCTCGCATGATTAATAAACGTCTTGAAGTTTATTCCATGTATGAACCATTCAGTTTTGTTGTTGATGGAACTGGAGAAACAATGGAAACTATTAATGTTTATCAAAGATCTAATGTATTATTAGATAATCAATATCCAAATCCGTATAACCGTTTCTCAATAGTCAAAGCATTTGAAACAGATAATGGAAATGTATTTATAATTGATGGTATGTTTAATCCTGAAATCATCTAATATTCTTATTAAACTAATAAGAATTTAATAAATATATAAATATCCTCCTATCTTTCTACGTATAGAATCATTATTTGGCACTAGATCATGTCCTATCATTTTAAACACATGACATGCAGTATATTGATCATATCCTTCATAGTAACAGTTATATTTTATAGTAATATTTTTATTAATATCCATTTTAAGGAGTGTCATCATATGATTATTTTCTCTATGCATTGAAAGTATTATATTTCCTTCATAGTCGTCTACTTTATGTATTCCTATACCAATATATAGATTCATATACGAATCGAACTTTAATGATCCTAATAAATGAGTTTGCTGATTTGGTTTTCGAACATTTATAGTTGTTGATTTAATTCTAAAATCATTAAAATTTGGTATTATTTCTAACTGAGTTGTTCCGCACATTTATCTATCGTTAAATTTCTAACGATAAAATCAATTTTGATATTTATTTATATAATGTAGCATCTTTTGATACACAAAATACATTTGCATCATTAAAAGTAAAACATAACCCATTTTGAGCATCTGGTTTAATTGCCCAATTATCATTCATCTTTAATTTATTTCCTATTTGAACATCACCTGCATTATTCCATTTTAGGGCTGTTGCAGCTCCGCAATTAGTAGTTAACTTACCGCCTTTACATCCTTTTAATTCTGGACCATCAACATCTGCAGCAAATCCCAAACTATGATTAGCATCATCTATACCTCTTAAACGTATTTGATTATCATTTAATCCTACTCTATCCTGTTGATTTAATGGTCCTCTAATTATTGTAGAACCACTTATATAATTATTACCATCAGTATATGGAAAATGTGTTTGTCCCCTTGATCCATCAGATGCACCTTTAGTCCAAATTCCTTGCTGATTTTGAATAATACCATCAGCTCTAAATTCTGTAGATGCACCCCAATTCCAGTCCATATTTCCATAAGCTTTAGATGGTGCAATATACATTGTTCTTCTACCATCATCTGGTGAATGAAAAATCCAATTATTACCACCACTATGTATATGATCTCCTGCTTGCATTACAGTTCCTGCTACTTCTAATTGATCCCATACTTTGACACGACGTGCTTGGCCATTTGGACCTTTTCCGACAATAGCTAATACTCCATCTTCAAATTGGCCATATCCAATTTTACCAGCATTAGGTTCTCTATTAGGATCTCCATATCCTAAATCAATATATCTTGTATGCGAAGTTCCATCAACAATTAAGTTTCCATGAACATCAAGTCTATCCCAAACACCTACTTTTCTACCTTGACCTGCAGTTCCATTACCAACTATCATTAATTGTTTAAATCCGTCTACATCATTTGATATTTCAGCTTGACCTGTTCCGTTTCCGAAATTAGACCAACCTTGAGTGAATTTTAAGTTTCCTGTTTGAAGAGTACCTTTATTTTTAACATTACCAGTTCTAGCTTGAACAGAAAAAAGTGGATTCCAACCATTTGAAAAAACAGTAGATTCTCTTCCGTCAGGAATATGAGTACCTAAAATATCGCCTGTAGTATCTGCATGAAACTTTTTATTATTTGGAACAACACCCATACCTGTATATGTTCCACCAGCAGCATCACCAAATCCAATTGTATAAATATTTGTATCTTTTCCTTCATTGCTTCCAACTCTTATTGCAGGATTCCAATCATCTTTTTTACCTACTATAACGTTACCATCTGGAATATATACGTTATTTCTATCCATGCTCATTTTTTCAGTATCAGTACCATTCCAATGTCTATGAATAAAACGTAAACGATCATCGTCATCATCAGCCCATTGTACTGTCATATCTTTTCTATTTGCTCCATTATCTTTGAGACCTATCCAACCATAATCAGTGTCCCAGTTAAAATTGACTCTATTACCACCACTTAAATTAACACTACCACCAACGTCAACATTTTCGTTAACTTGTAATGGACCCATCACGTTAGTACCTCCTGGAAAATCTTTAGCCCAATTAATTACTAATTTTGGATTTCTTGTACCATCAGGATTTTGATTAAAATATTTAACAAGAGCACGACCACTACTGACTCCATTTGCAAAATTACCACGTCCTCCTTTATTATCAGCACCACCATCGTTAGAACCTAAATATAAATCAGTACCTCTATTAATAAATACATTTGCATCAACATTACCAGCAACATTAACATTTTGATTAAACTGTGCATTTCCTGAATTTTTTAATTCCATAACACGTTTATTTCCAGCTGGACTATTAACATCAAATAACATTCCATTTTCTGCTCCATTTGCTGAAATAAGAGTATAATCTCCACCTACGTTAACTTCAAAATTATCCCATTCTGCATTTGTATTACGTAAACGTAATTTTGGTTGACCTCCTACTCCTCTTATTGTTAAACCATTATCAATATCAACTTGTCCAGAAACTTGCATGGATGAATTAAAACGCTGTACTCCTCTTGTATTAAAATTATCCATATTAAAATTAGGATCAATTGTAGTCATAATATTGAATGTTCTTGCAGCTGGATTATCTGCTGGTCCGCCTGGTAATAATATTGAAGTACCTGCAGCATTTCCATTTTCCAACGTCATTCCATTTGTACCTCTCCAGTTATAAGTATAACCACCGCGTAAAAATACAATAATTTGAGTAGTAAAAGGTTGTGCGAATGCATTAGCTACAAAATTCTGAACTTTTGCTCCTGCATTAGATGATCTATAAAAGTAATCAAGTGATTCTGATCCGTTACCCCATTGTGAATTATGCCCACGTAAAACAAATTGCATAGAACCATTCCAATCTCCATCCATATGAACAGATGATCTCATAATTTGTAATTCAAATGGACCTGAGTCCCAACTTAGGTCATTAAAAATAACAGGATAAAACTTATCTGTTACTCCACCAACTTTAAATGTACTTGATCTAATATTAACTGAATTATTAATATTCAATGATCCAGCAACATCTAATTTTGCAGATGGATTATTAGTACCAATACCTACATTACCATTAGCAGTAATACGCATTTTTTCGCTAGATAATCCTGATCCTCCTAATTTAGTTCCTTGTGCTGTTTGAAAACTTATATTTCCTGTTCCTACTCTATCATTTTCACCCCATCCTTGTCTTATTTCTGTATCTCCATTTGCATCAAATATTAAATCATTTGCATTACTGTATATCCAATGTCTATAATCTGAATTATTTGTTCCATCTAATCTTATTCCTCTACTTTTATTAGTTCTATCAACTGTAGATGATATATGTAATTGAGATTGCGGAGAACTATTTCCAATACCTATATTACCATTTATAAAATAATATTCTAATTTAGTTAATATAGAATCAACTACTAATGTACCAGTTGGAGTTATTGGAGTATTACTGGATGGATCTATCAAATTTACAGTTAAACCTTGACCAGATGTTGTAAAGTCGAATTTATAATAATTGTTATATAAGAGATAAATAGAATAGGTACCGTTTGTTTCTTTGTAAACTTGAAAATTATTAAACGTACCAACTGCTCCTATAGTTCCATTTGTATAAATAGAACCTGATACTTTTAGTCCATTTCTTGTTGAGATCATTGCATTAATATTTCCAATTTGACCAGTCAAAAAACCACCAATTTGACCTTTAATGTTTAATGCTCCACCATTTCCAGTATCTCCATCTGAACTAATGGTTGCAATTTTTACATATGTCCAAGCAGATGCAAAATTATTAGGAGCAACAACTGAAGAATTCCAAATTTTCATTAAATTTTGTTGCGAACTCATGTTCTTTTTTAAAAGATTCGAAACAAAATAATTTCGAATCAGAAAATTAAAAATAATCTATAATCATGTTTTTATCAATTATCATGAATGGTTCATTATTTGTTAGGTCAACATCTTTTATTTCGTTTAAATTATTTTCAGTTGTACCATTATCTTTATTTTCTTCACTAGTTGTAGTTTGATTTGATTTAATAGTTTTTAATTCAATGTCTTCAGGTGTTGCTATTAAAGTACACACATATGTTTTTCTTCCTCTTACATATGTATATACTTGGTAACCTCTCATAGCTGCTTGAACAATAAGTACACATCCTTGAAATGCTGGTAAAATCCATCCATATTCAGTATAGAATAACGCACTTGATAAAATAGGTTGAGTAATTAAAAATTTCATTAACTCATTAGCAGTAAATGTTGATATGCCAACTATCGTTTTTACAATATATTTGACCATTTATATTATAACTTAAAAATTAGAAAATATTATATAAAACGATTTTTAAATATCTATTATAAATTTTTAAATTCATTTTTAACATTTTATAATGGTTAAAGATACCTTCAATTTTTTTAACACAAATTTAAAGAACAAAAATAATAGTAAAACACAAATGTCTAAAGCTGTCGAAAATACCTATGAAGATATACCTATGTATAAAACAAGTTGGTTTGCATATATGAATGATACATTTAAAAAATATTGTAATTTTGCAACAGAGTTTAAGTCAAAAGAGTTAATCACTCTTTTAGATATTGAGAATGTGAACTTAGAACCTATTTTGTTTTATTTTTGTGTAGATGAAAAACCAAATATCAAAGTTATTGATTTTTTATTAAATTTAGAAATAAAACCAACAAGACAAATATTTGAAGCTGTATTATCTTCTTCAAAAAACATTGAAGTGCTTGCTCTTTTAATTAAATATGGTGTAAATATTGAAAATATTCAAATTCCTATCAATATTTATCCATTTTTACTTTTCATTAAAAATGATTCTAAAACAGAATTGCAATCTAATACCCAAGAAACTCAAGAAACTCAAGAAACCAAAGAAATAAAACAAGATTTTTTTTACGAAAAAACTATAACTGGAACATTACCTAGAAAAATAGTTATAGAAGATAATCAACTTCCAATGAATTTCTCATTCGATTATAAATTACCAATAAAACATGATTCAACCAAAGCATATATAAATAGTAGTATCGAACAATATGATGAATTAGATTATCAAGATAACTATTGTACTACAGAACCGTCATTTGAAAATATCTTTGACATGATATTTAATGGATCAGATAATTTTAACACTATTATTAAATTTATTACAAATAATAAACCATTAATGTTTACCAATAATTCAATTATGTATAGTTTATTTAAATATAAATATATTAATACTGTTATATTACCATTGATTGAAACAGATACTATAAATATAGATGATATAATATATGATTTTAGTGTATTAGACTTATTAATTTTATTCGGTACTTCAAATGATTTGTTAACAATTTTAAACAATTGCATAAAGAAAAATTTAATTATATCATCTACTCATAAATTATTACAATTTGCATGTAAAGAATATTATGACATTATTTCTAAAGATTATAAAATTCTATACTATTTAGCACAACAAAATATAATTAGTCATGAACAAAATTTTATTTATCCTTCAGAAAATGAATGGAGTTGTTTTCATTATTGTTTTTATAATCAAGATCTTGATAAATCAATATTTAAAAAATTTACTTTTTCACTAGAATCTAACTATGACTGGTTTGCTTATATGATTAGTATATTACCTGAACAAAATTATAATAGTCTCAAAAGAAGCATTTTAGCAAGAAATGATATGATTGACGTAAAAATTAACAGTAAAACTCCATTTTTACATGGAAAAACTCTTACCGATTTAAGAAAAAATCACATGAATAATATAGTCCCTAAATATAATCAAACATGTGATAATAAATATATTTCAGTATTCAAACATAATATTGTGTCAGAAATCGAAACAACAAATAATATTTTAAATGTAAAGAATCTAATAGTTTTGGAATCCAATACACATTTTTCAACTATTAAATGCGAAGAACCAATTTCTCTAGAAGTTGATAATAAAGTTATCAAGCTTGATATAACAAATACTACTGTATTTAATACTTCAAATATCATAGATACTAATGGTTATTATTCATTAACATATAAATCAATAATTAATCTTTTAACAAAAGAACAAATTAATATAGAAAATAAAACATTACAAACAACTGATTCATTATTTATACTTAATGATAAATATATTGGTATTTTAACAGGAAATAATTCAAATGTTTTAATATATAATGTTTGTACAAAAACATTAGTATTTGACATTTACTATAATGTTGTATTTAACAAAAAATATTCAGTACTTAACGATATTATATATCTACATTTATTTAATAATGAATATGTTAAATTAGATTTTGATAATAATAAATATGAATTATTAAAAGAAGATTCAATTGTATTTGATAATTATGTATACTTTTATAATTCATATAAATATTCATTTGGTTGCAATTGCAATGTAGATGGTAAGAACTATACTAAAAACTGTCCAATTAATTTTAATTTTGCTAATTGGAACACTAATGATATATTAATAAAACCAAATAGTTCTAATGAAAATAATTTTCGTCCTTTTTATATTCAGGCAAAAGAAAATGATATAACTATTTCCGAACATTTTTGGAAATCAAGTAGTAGTACTAATAATACAATTTATTGGAAATCAGAAAATGAAGTTTACATATTATTTAGTTTATCAAATAATACTCAAATTTTAAATATTGTTATTAATTAAATATGAAAAACTATATTAATTACCTTTATTGTTTAATAGATCTTGCTGAATTTGGAATTATTAGCATTCTGAAAGATGTAGAAAAAAATGGAGACTGGACTCCTGATTTATTATTTCGTTTTAAAAAAATTGAAGATTCAGTTTGCAAAATTAACTATGTTATTACTACATTAACAAGTAATAATTAACTTTATTTTAATATAAAGTTATTTCCTTACATTATATTACAACATATTGGTGGTGGCTTTGTAGTTATTGGATCATATGCTATAAAATAGTCTTTATCTTTAGCCGAAGATACTCCATCTAATCCTATTCTACCACAAAATGCTATCCAACCATGCTTATCGGTATTAAATTTTTCATGTGTAATATCATAAACAAATTCTACATTAGGACACCATCGTTTACCATGCGAATTTGTCTCGTCATTTCCAAAACAGCCAAATCGAACTATTATTCCTTCTTTAGGATATGTTGCATGACTATTAACTGCCACATAAACTACTGGATGAGAGTCTTCAAATTCTAAATCTTTTACATCAACCCATCTTCCTTCTAATGTTGTATGTGCTCCAAAAAACATCTTAGTTATACTTTGTTTTTCAACATCAACTTCAATTGTTACATGTTCTACATCTCCCCAGTGAAAACCTACTGGAATAAATCCCATTACATTTTTTGCTCCATTATAAGCATATATCATCATATAAGAAATTCTAATCAAACGTTCATCTAATTGTTTTATATGAGCATATATTGGAACTTTATCTAATTCACTTTGACCCCACATTTCTCCTGTAAAGTCTATCCAAACATCTGTTCTACCATATTCGTTAGGATGATTTTGTTGTGAATATTCCCATATATCTCTCTGTGTAAGTGGTGATTCCTTAATTCTTTTTACATTATTATCTTTCTTTGTCATTAATGTTGATTTGGATAGTAACCAGTTTATTTCACATGGATTATATTTCTCATGCGAATGCAAATATAAGTTTGGACAAAATTTTATTGCCAATGATTCAAAACTCATTTATAATTAATTAATAAAATGAAAAAAAATATATTATTAAATGATTTTAAAAAATGAATAATAAACCTATTATTGAAGAATTAAAAAATGGTCAATATGCTATTAAATTATATAACAGACTTCTTCCATATATTTTTGATGTAAAATTTCTTGCACAACACTATATAGATTATTATATCAATTCTAAATTACCTTTTGAACAAATATATTTATCATGGGTAAATGAGTATTTTGAAAATAATCATGTGAGTATACAAACATTTAAAGGTGTTGATAACTTATGTATTAAAATGCTTGAAGAATACTTTCAAGATTTGGACGACGTTGAAGAAAAAGAATATATATTAACTGAAAGAGAATTATCAAAATATGGAGCTTGTTCACTAATTACTTGGATTCTTCATCATGAACGTTACATGATTACTGAAAAGAAATAACTTTACAACATTTGTTAAAGTTATAAATTAGTTATTAGTTGTTGGAGTAATTGCCCAAGGTGGTGGTAATGAAACAACTTTTGGATTAATTTTATCATCAATTTCGTTTGATAAATTAATTTTTAATTGATCTCCGTTAATTTCATTATAAATCCATCCAATAACTTGATCTAATGTTAAGTCTGCATACGGAGTAAAAGTTTGTATCTCAGAAGTATTTACTGGAGCAGTACCATATGTACCAGCTCCGTAAATTTTACCGTTAGCTTCTCTAGTTGCAGATAATCTCCAATGAACAGTAAATACAACATCTTGCCAATTGTTAACTTCAGGATAACAGTCCATAGCAGCTACAGACCAAGTATAAACAGTATTTTCAACGTTATTAGAACCAGTACTCATTTTTTATTTTAAAAATATAATATTTAAATTTTAATTTTATTCTTCTTCATCTTCAAAATCATTTAAGTCAAATAACGCAATTTGTTTATTTTGCTGTTGTGGTTGCTGTGGTTGCTGTGGTTGCTGTGGTTGCTGTGGTTGCTGTGGTTGCTGTAGTTGCTGTGGTTGCTGTGGTTGCTGTGGTTGCTGTAGTTGCTGTTGTGGTTGTTGCTGTGCTTGTCTTAACATTTGTAACGGATTGACTACTTTATCATTTAACTTTAATCCAGCAAGTTTTTTATAAACATTTTCACTTGTTTCATCTGGCTTAACTAAATTACTTTTTCCTTCTTTTGCAATATATATAAATGGATTCTCAACTTTTGCTTTATCTAATATTTTATCTTTCTTAGCAAACGGTCTATATAAATCTATTGGACAACCAACATCCATTTCACCTGGCTTACATATACATATATTTTCTTCAATTGATACCTTTGATAATAAACTTATTGTTTCTTCCTGTTCTTTTAATTTTTTATCATATGATAAATTATATAAAATTTCATCAGCACTTTTTTCTTTACCTGCAGACATTTGTGGCTTTACCATCCATAATCTATAAACGTCAACTGTTCTTTCTTCTTCTGGTAAATGATTATGACTGTCCATTCTAACAGCTCTTCCAATTATTTGTATCTCGCTTGTTGGATTCCAAGATGATTCAACTAATATAACATTTCTAACTTCTTTTAAACTTAATCCCTCTCCTCCAGCACTACTTACTAATATAACATCCGCCTTATTTTCATTAAATAATTTAACATATTCCGCTCTATTTTCTACTTCGCCAGTAATTAATATATAAGATATTTTATCTTCGCCTGACAAGTTATCTAAACGTTGTCTAATATAGTTAATACCTGCTCCTAACCAAGATGAATATATTAAACTTTTTCTATTTGATTTCTTTTGTTCTTTCAAAAAATCAATAATCCAATTAATCTTAGGACTATTTTCTCTCTCTAAGGCATTTGTAGCTCTTCTTAATTTACTATAAAATTTTTCTTCTTCTCCTACACTTGCTAACTTATCCAATAAATCTCTATCTAATTCTTTTCGTTCGACTTTCAAGTATTCAGACAAATAATTGTCTTTCATTTCAAATTTTATTGGTTCGTGATATATTACTTTTGGGTAATTTTCATTATCCATTGGATAATAATAGGATACTTTACACTTAAACATTCTAAAAAATGAGACAGGATCATTTTTTAAATCATAAAATCTTTTATATGGAATACCTTGAGTTGGTTCTACACAAGATAACATAACGTATAAGTTATGCAAATCATCAAATGTATTTACGAATGGTGTTGCAGTTAACAATAGTAATTTAAATGCTCTACTTGCACATTTCATAACTGAATATGCTATCTTACCATCAGTAATTTCTCCAGATCCGTCAAACTTTAGTCTTGCTCGCAAGTTATGAACTTCATCTATTATTAAAAATGTATTATCACAATTAGGCATATTAGATGATTCAAAAAATTTCAAATATTCTTCAAATCCATATACTTCATAACGTTCTCTTGGTATACCAAAACGATCTGCATTTAATATAAAATTTTCTCTTAATATAGCAGGTGTTACTATCACAACTCTTATATTTGGATATTTAGATATAACACAGCTTGCTGCTGCACATGCAGTAATGGTCTTTCCTGTACCTACATTATGTATTGCTAAAAGAGATCTATGATTTAACATATGACGAGCAACTCTTATTTGGTGTTCTTTTAATTCAAAATTATTTGATCTTGCACATAATAATTCTTTCATCGCTGTCCATTCTTTATCTCCTACTGTATTATATTTTTTGTTTATAGATTTATCTAATAAATCACAAGATCTTTGTTTCCCATTCGCAAAATCCTTTCTATTAAGACCTTCCATTATTGGAACACCATAATGATGCGAGAATGTTAGCAAACGTTCATTTGTATAATTTGGACATTCTTCTTTATTAAATGGCGGTATTTCTTTTGGAAATAATAAATTACATAATTCACGTTTTGTCATAGAATCTCTTAAATTACTAGGAAGACCTAATTCATCAAATTTTTGTTTATATGTTTCAGTAATTTCCTTTGTTGTCATTTTCATACACTGTTCGTGTAATATTTCTTTATCAAGCTTTTCAACTCTTTTTAATATTGGCTTTTGAACTACATTTTCAACTATGTTTTTGTCTTTTTCTGGAAGATCTAATTTATCACATAACCATTTTAATCCTTTGGTTCTTCCTTCAGTTTTAGTTGTTATTAATCCTTTTTCTAATGCAAAATTAATAAGCTCATCAAGCTTATATGCATTATTTTTAGCAGTATGTTTAATTCCGCATGGTCTAAACATATTTTTTAAATCTAAAAGAAAAAAAAATTGTATTAGTGTTTAAATAAAATCATTTATTTTTTAAATGAATATTGATGAACAAATTCAAGCTTTAGAACGCTCTATTACAGGAACTTCAACTCCTACTGTTTCAACAGTTCAAACTTTTCCACAACCTATTCAACAAACTCCAACTACTTCTTCTAAAAATGCAATATTAAAACGTACTGCAGTTGGTGTACTTATAAGTACATTATTATTAGTAACTTTTAGACCAATTTGGTTATATTCCCATGTATATGATTCAACAAAACAGGAAGTAGAATCAAAAATACAATATGTCAAAACTTTTGTGACAATTATACTATTATCATTCTCTATATTTTTATGTCTTTGTTGGTTTAATGTTTTTAATTAAATTTTATTTTGTCCTTTAATTAAAAATGGCAACACCATTATCTGAAATTATTGAAGAATCAAATCGTTATTCTCAACTTCAATCTCATGGTCAACCTATACAACAAGTACCACAACATAAACCATATCAAGCTATTAGTCCTTATGCAGATATGCCAGACTATTCCGAAAAATTTAACGATGATTTTGTTTTATCAAATAAAGCTGTAAAATCATCACAAAGTACGAAAAAGGCTAAATATTCAATAATTGATTCATCTTTTTTTGAAGCACCTCAATCTAATCAAACAAATACATTAAATGTTCCTAATACAAATCTTCAAAATAATAGTTTAGGTGATTATAATTCAAATCATATTTATGCAAATAATATTCCACATGTTCCAGCACAACAATACTTAAACTCATTACCACAAAATCAACAAACTGTTATGACAAGTAGTGGACCTATGATCATGCCTAGACAACAATCTTTTAATCAAGATAGATTACAACAAGAAAAACAAAAAACATATTATAATCAGTTTGTTCAAGAGCCTAGACAACCTGCTCCAATTTATAGTGCTAAAGATGCAAGTGTACAAGATACAGTACCTATGAAAGAAGAATTTCATTATCCACGTCATGCAAGATATTATGACATGTATGAATATGATGACTGCATGAGTATATTACAACATATAGAATCATGTCCTTACTGTTCAAGAATGTATAGATGTGATAATAGATTATATTTAATAATGATTGCAATTTTATTATTCATGTTCTTATGTCTCTTATTTTTAATTTATAAAAAATCCAATGAAGCTTAAAAATTTATTATCAAATCAAAAAATGAATAATGAAGAAAATATAAAAAAATTTACTTTCAAATTTAAAAAAGTTACAATTGAAGAAAGAATTAATTGGTTTGAAAAACAAATGAAAATTTTAGATTCTACTAAATCATCTTTAGAAAAATTGACACATGATCTAAATGAGAAAAATGAATATATTCAGGAACTTGAAAATACTATCGAATTCATGTCAACCCAAGATGAATTATATTCAAAAAGAGTAAATGAACTCATGCAAATTATTAATAATTTTTGTATTTCATCATGTGGATCTACAAAAAAATAAAAATATTTTTATTTATAAATGAATCATCTCTTATTAATTCTTACATTCTTTCTATTATTAATTTGTGTTTTAATTAGTACGCGCGAATACTTTGATTTATCAGCTGCTTTTGTTGACTTATCAACATATGATGAACTTGATAAATATATGTATAATTAACGTTATATCTAAAGTAACGTTAAAATTTCTAATTATCTTTGTATTTTATCTTAATTTCGCCACAGTTAATTATTCCTTCATCGCAAGTACAAAATATACCAAATAATGTTTTACCAGTTTTTGATCTATATTTTGATAATGTCTTAATAGGTTCTTCATTTGGATCAAAAACTCCTTGCTTTTTAACTGTTGTTGTATAACAAATTGCACACTCATTTTCAGATTTAAATTTAACATCATTTACTTCTATTGTATCTATTAAATCTTCTTTATATGGATCTATGTTATCCAATATTATATTACCACGAAATTGCATCAAATCTACATGATATGGTAATAAGTAATCTAAGTTATATGATAAATATTTACGCCAACATTTCTGTGAAATTCTTGAATTAGTATCATAAAAACTTTGCATATTTAATATTAAATAGGGACTGTTATTCATAAAAGCCTTTTCTGTATTTCTTACTAATGTTACTTCTTCTCCTATTTCTCTACTTAACCAATTATTTATTTGACTATAGTCTTCATTTGTTAAATCAAACATTATAAAATCAGGTTTTGAAAACTCCAAAATATTATCAGATTGTTTTGAAATTGTAATCCATCCATCTAATGAGCATTCAATATCAAACGTTAATAACTTAGGACAACGCTTTGCTGTTATAATTCTTTTCATATTATCAAAAAGAGCTAAACTTCTATCCCATAATAATCCATTTTTAGTGCATTTCCATTTGTTAACACGTACTCCCTTAAATCCTTTAATTGGATATACATATATATGTTTTATAATAGGAGAATCTGTAATATTATAATTATATTTAGTTTCTGGCATATCAAAATTTTTCTTTATAATAGAAATAAACCTGTCTATCTCTTCTTTTGTATTATATTCTCCAAAACTTAAACGTATTGCTCCTGTCCATTTTCCTTCATATAAATCTAATGAGCTCCAGCATTTATGTCCTTTTTTAACATGATTTTCTTGTTCTTCTAACGTTAAATTTACCCATTTTGAGCATGATCCTGGATTACACATGCATCCTCCACGTATAAATATATTTTCTTTTTCACAAACTTTTTTAACTGTTACAAAACCAATAGGTTCTTTATTTGGATATAAAACATTTATTGTTGCTATATTTGTAAAATTTTTAGGAAAATAACACTTAAAAATATTCTCATTATTAAAGTATTTTGCCTTTGATAACTTTATTCTTGCATATTCTGTTAATGATCGCATTGTTGAAGTTATTGTTGACCTATTATTTATATATCTAGGAAGTGATTGTTCCAATAAAGCAAGCGCTAAAAAATTACTTGTACCATCTTCAAATGATTTAATAGTTTCTCTAGGTTTATACATATGTTTTTCAGCTATTACCCAATCATACGTACCTCCGCCAAAATATTGTTTATTTACCACATCTAACATTTTCTTATGAATTACTAAAGCACCAAGTCCAGTTGGATATCCAAATAATTTATAATAACTAAATACTAAAAACTCTGGTTCTTGTTCTAAATTAATATTATGTTCGGTTATACCTTTAGCAATATCTAGTAAAATATATCCATTATATTTTTTTCTTAGCATATTAATCGGAATATCAAATTTTTCTCCTGAAAAATTACAAGTTTCTGGTAATGCAATCAATGTTTTAACGTCATTATTCATAAATGATTGTTCAATTTCTTCATAACCATCATTAAGAACAGTTATATTATTAACTAAATTTCTACATCCTAATATAGAATTATGATTACTTATAGTATGTACTAAACGATCAGGTTTTAACATATCCATTACAAGTTTAATAGAACTTGTAGTACCACTTGTAAATATTAACTCATAGTTATCATTACTATTTTTAAACATTTTAAATGTCAAATGTTTTATCATTGTTATCATTTCATTCCATTTTTGCTCATTAGAATGTGGATTTTGTAATATTTTTCCACTAGTAGTATTAATTGTATCATTTATATATCTCTCTTTATCTATAAAAGGTGATCCTGCATGATCAAAATACATTTTATAAATAAAATCTTCTTTTAAACGTTAAAAATACGTTTTATTCCACCTTTTATACTTTTTGCATTATATCCTTTTGATTTTAGATCTATTGCTTTTAATATTGATTCTTGACCTGTATCGCATAAAACATATATATTAGATGTTGTTACTAGATCATTTTCATTAAATACATGATTCATTAAATATTCTTCTTCGGTTACATATTCTCTTATATCAAATATTTGATAGTTCTTCTCTTTAATTATTAATTCATATTCTATTTCTATTTCTTCAATATTATTATCAATATGATTACATTTATCTAACGATATTTCATAAAAATCTAAATCGGAAATATTTATTAATTTTTCTTCTACGTCATATCCAGATAAATATTTTAAAGCAATATAACACTGATAACTACCTATTATACCTACCATTGGACCATAAACACCAAACAGTTCACATGAATCAGAAGTTGTTATAAGATCAGGTATTGCACAATTTATACAACTATTTTTAAGTATACAAACTTGTCCATAATTTCTTATTGCACTTCCAAATATACTAGTTTTGTTGTTTTGTTTACATTTTGAATGAAGTTTTATTTTAGAATATGAATTGTCTAAACAATCTATAATTAAATCAAATTGAGAAAAGTCTTCAACAGTATCTATATCATCATATAATAAATTTATTGTACAATTAGAATTTCTTTCTATTAGAATATCTTTTAATGCATCAATTTTTTGTTTTCCTATATCTTTTTCTCTAAATGCAATTTGTCTATTAAGATTTGTATAGTCTATTTTATCAAAATCTGCTAAAGTTATATTATGAACTCCTGCAGCACTTAGATATAAACTTACTATATTTCCTAAACCTCCACAACCTGCTATTAGAACATGGGAATTATTTAACTTTTCCATGTTTAGGATTTTCTCTTGTCTCGCATAACGTTTATGCATTTATAATAACTTTATAAAGAAATAAAGTTATACTTTATCCGCCAATTTTAATCATCTCAATTCCATCTTTCATCATTTTACTTATAAAATCCATTCCTCCATGAGCTTTTTTCTTATTTTTCAAGTGCATACTTATAGCTTCTAATAAAAAATCATCATTATATCCACGTTTTATTAATTCTTTCATATTTAACATATTATCATCATGTAAACATCTTCTAAAATCACCACTAGATAATAATCTTATTCTGTTGCATGAACCACAAAATGGAGTTGTAACACTTGTTATGAAACTTATAGTTCCCTTAAATCCTTCTAAAGAATAGTTCTTTGCTGTTTCTGTATAATGATCATCTAAACGTTTTAATGGACCAAATTTTTTTTCTATTTTATCAACCATTTCTTTGAATGAAAATGTTTTGTCCTTTGTCCAACCATTACTTCCTATTGAAAAAAACTCAATAAATCTTACGTTAACTGGTTTGTCTCTAACATATTCTACAAAATTTTCAATCTCATCATCGTTTATTCCTCTCATAACAACACAATTTATTTTTAATGGATTATATCCGATTGATAATGCATCTTCTATACTTCTTAGTACATTCTTATGAAATTTTGTTCTAGTAACATATTCTGCTTTTTTAGGATCAAATGTGTCGAGTGATATATTTAAATTCGTTAAGCCATTCTTATGATATTCATTCAATTTTTTATATAATACCGAACCATTTGTTGTCATTGCAAGTGTCTTAATTTCATCCATTGATCCAATTTCATAAATAAATTTTGATAATCCTTTATATATAGTTGGTTCTCCACCTGTTAAACGAATTTTTGTAACTCCAGCTTTTACAAATAGTCTAGTCATTCTTAACATTTCATCTTCTGACAGTAATTTATCTTTTGCAGTATATTTTATATCTTGATCATAAACACAATATCTACAATTCATGTTGCATTTTTCTGTTAATGATATACGTAAATAATTATGATATCTTCCAAATTTATCACTCAATATTGGGTCGTGTGTTATTTTACTCTTTAAAGCATTATCTGGAACTATATGATTATACCAATGTTTTTTAATACTTTTAGTAAAGTCATGTGATGACGTTGAAAATAATCTTCGCATTATACTTAATAAGTATTAAGTATTTAAATTATGGTTTATTCTTTTAATTTTTAATAAAAGCTAAGTAGTAGAATTTAGTTTCACCTTTATCTTCTATACAATATTTATAAAGAAAATCTTTCTCTTCTGTTATATTCATTACATCAGTTCTAAGATTATAATTTAAAGTTGTATCTATACTAAATCCATTATTAGTAAATTTTTCTATTAATTCTTTTCGTGACATGTAATTACCATAATATGATTGTATATATTCTAAACTTTTTATGATATTAACGTTAGTATTTTTTCCTAGTTCAAATAAACTATGTTCTACATCTATTAACATCTTATCTATTATATTTTCACAATTATGCTCTCTAACTAAAATTCTGCCACCAACTTTTAATATTCTATTAAATTCCTTAATAGCAAAATCAATATATTCTAAATGATGCAATACTTGAAAACATGTTATAAAATCAATACTTTTATCACTATATGGTAAAATATTAGTTGTCAAAAAATTTAATGTCAGTAATTTTCTTTCCATAGAATTTAAAGAATTTTGAAATTCTGACATTCTATCATTACCAAACCATGATTTAACATCACATGCAAATGTATCACCTATTTTTAAACGCATATGTTTTGCTATTGCAAATGCATTTTCACCAGTACCTGCTCCAAAATCTAAATATTTTATACCTTTATTTTTATAACTTTCAAATATTCCCAACTGAGTAAGGTCATTTACTCTTGCTTTACTTCTACCAGTTGAATAATTTCCTAATGTATAAACTTTCGAACAATTGTTATAAAAGTCTAAATCGTTTGCAAATGGAAAATTTATCAATGAATCGATTTTTTGTTTTTGATCGTTTTTTACCTGTTGATCTTTACTGTATGTGAATAAAGATTTATGTAACAAACTTGACAATCTATCTTTTGCAGAAACGATTAGGAGAGATATTTGATTTAATGTTTTAATATCATGTACGTCAATCTTATTAATAGATTCAACATTATATTTATATTCAATATTCATATCATTATTTAATTTAAAATTTGTAGTTAGTCTTGCATGATTGATATATTGCTTTAATAAAATCCAAAACTTATTTAGTTTATATTCAGGAATAAAATTTTTATGATCATGTGATAAATATCTTATATACCAATAAAAAGAATTTGACAATTTAATATAGTCTTCTAAATTACATGGTAATTTCATAATAATATCGTTAATTATATTAGTAATAGAATTAGTCTCATATACTTTAGCTGATTTTTCTAGTAAACAATAATCTATATCTATTTTTTTATCGGTTTCATACTGTTCATTAGTACCTGTTATACCTTTGATAATAATACTTTGCGTATTAATAGTTTGAAGAACTTTTTCGTCGTTTTGTAAAATAAAAAATCCACGTTCTATTTTGTTAATTGAACCCAATAAGTCATACATTTTAATAACTATATTATCCAATGTTGGTTGTTGATCTATTACTATGTATTCGTATATATATTCATCTTTCATTAATTTAATAGCGCTAATAGCATCTTGTGGTAAAAAAGATGTGACAATATTTTCATTTGCAGGATCTGTATGTAAAAATATTCTAAATATTTCAAGAACAGAGTGTCTAATATCCTTATTAGTTTGTGGAAAGTAAAGTTCGTTATTTACCATAGCAAACGTTTCATTTATAAATTTAAAATAAAATTTACCAGATTCAAATGAAGGTAATAATATATCATTTAGCTTTCCAAATTGATTTGAATTGAATAGAAATGAATATATTTGTTTATCATTAGGGTTATATTCTAATACAAAATCTGTTGGATGACATTCTAATCCATAAGTATCGTGTAAAACTTTTAGTGCAAATAAAGTAGATATTAATCCACGAATATCCAAACTATTCGTTTTTCTTACTTTGTTATTAGAAACGAATAATACACGTTTAGATAATTCATTATTAAGTTTTGCGAGTATATTTTCACTACTATCTAAACTCATTTTAATTAATATATTGTTTTTATTTAAAAATCAATTTTCATAATAGTCAAAATTATGAAAATTATAAATGTCTATTTATCATATCTGAAAATAAATTAAAATCTGGAAAAACCTTATTAAAATCATACATTGTTCCACCTATTTCTCTGCATATATTATTTCTTGTTGTCGAATGTCTTGAAATTGTAGATAGTTTATCAATCAAATCTAAATAAATTGGAGTTGTATTATCTTTTCTAAATATACGTCCTAAATATTGCATGAAATTTTCTTCCACATCTGCTGCTGTAATAAGCATATCTAATTCTGGATGGTCAAAACCAACACCCCCTTTAGAATAAGTTGCTATTAAGACTCTGCACTTATAATTTGCAGTTTTAGCTGTTCCGAAAAAAACATCTGTATCAACTCCTTTTTCTATTAATTCATTCTTTAATGTTATAGCATGATCTTTACGTTTTACAAGTACTAAAATAACTCTATTACAGAAAAATCTCACTAAATTAACTATTAACGTATTACGCTCTGAACTTGTTGCTTGAGATTCTAATACAGAATTCCAGTCCAAAGTGCCATCAACTTGTCGTTTTACATCTGGTACAAATCCTGTATGCACTCTATAAAAGTTAAATAGTCTCCACATTTTTCTTGTAATTATTTCAGGCCCAATATATAATTCAAGTATTCTATCCATTCCATCAGTTCTAAATGGTGTTGCACTTAATCCTATCAAATAATCTGGACATAACATTGTTAAACTTTTAGAAAACTGTTCTGTGCATATTGTATGTACTTCATCAATAATAACTAATCCATACTCTTTATATGTTGATCTTGGCATTTTTGCAATTGTTAATACATTGCATATTACAATATCAGAAGTAGGATTTACATTAGACTTTAATTGTTCAACTGTAGTATTAGGTAAATATTTTTTAATGGATGCTACCCATTGATCCATAATAATTTTTCTATGACAAAGAACTAATGTTTTTTTACCGATTTTTGAAGCTAAATATAATGTATATATTGTTTTTCCAAATCCTGTATGAAGACATAATAATACGCTATGTGTACGATTTAGTATCTCAAATGTTTCTTCTCTAATTTCTTTTTGTCTATCTAGTAATTTGCCTTCAAATTTAAGACTGATATCTTTACAATTCGGTAAAGTCCAAAAAGTATTAAGATGATGAAATGTATAGCTAAATGGAATATAACCAAAGATTCCATCTGAATCAAAACATTCTACTGATTTTTGACCTTGTCTGTATGACTGTGTAATATTAAATGCACCTTTTTGTTGAGTTTTTTGTTCTACATATAAGTCTTTTACTATATATTTTGCCTGTGTATTTGTTTTTAATATTTCAAGTGGAATTATTACACTCATCTTTAATTAATCTTTTACTTTCGTTTAATACATATATACCTGTTGATAAATAATCCCAAATATCATTTTCAAATGGTTCTTTATTATTGATTAAATCAATTTTATTAAGAAATTGCCATAATAATATTAATTCATCTTTTGTATGTTCATTTTTTCTTACAAAATTGTATAAACGTTCATTTATATCTTCAGGTATCATTTAGTGAGTATTATTTATTTTTAAATACTAATTTACTTAATACAAAATTAAGTAATATAATTAAATTTGTTCTCCTGTATCTTCATTATCCATTGGCATGAACTCATTATCATAGACAAATTGTTGTTGATTATCAATTGGCATAAACTCATTATCGTAAACAAACTGTTGATTATCCATTGGCATGAACTCATTATCGTAGACAAACTGTTGTTGATCATTATCAATTTCTGCAACATCATTTTGTCTAAAATATTGTTGCATTTCATTTCTCATTCTTCCTAAATCTGTTTCTTCAAGATTTTCTGTTTCTGGTTTATCTACTGCAGTATTTTGTGCTTGTATATCGCTTACAAGTTCTAAGGTTTCTTCTTGTATATCTATATCTCTAACTTCATTATTTGTATATTCAAATGAATCAAAATTTGTAATCTTTGTTTTATTATCATCATTTAAATAGAAACTATAAAAGTTTAGTCCTAAAAGTTTAAAATACTTTGCTACTTGTTTCATTCCATTGAAATACATTATTTTTCTTGCTTCATTAATTCTATTTAATCTAATATCTATATAATTTGTATCATTTTGATCTCCTGTAGCAATTTGTTGATTTTGTTGATTAGCTCTATTTATTGGAACTCTCATCATACCAAGACGTTGTCTTGGTTGTTCTGCAGGTTGTTCTGCAGGTTTTAATCTATCTTTCAATCTTTGAAGTCTTGCTTTAAATTCTTGTTCATTTTCACCAAGTCTTCTCTTCCAAATACTAGTAGTTTTAACATTATTTACGTTCATAGGTAAAGGTTTATCGCCTTCTAATAATATTGTTGAATTTTTACAGTGAATATAGTATTGTTCAGAAAATATATCTGCAATATTTTTTAATAACGCGATTTTATCTTCATTTCTGCTCATATATATTAATAATGGGTTATCAGTTCTTTCTAAGATTAGTTTTGAAATTGCAGTTGTTAATTTATAATTAATTTTAATATGTTGTTTTTGATTCATTAATTTAAAATAACTTTCATTGTCAATATCTAATCCTAATGATTGTTTTGCACCTGCAAAGTTTTTACCAGACTTTTTAATATCTAATATTGTATTTCTTATTGAAGTTGTTATAAGTTTACAAAAGTAATAAAATTTTGCAACATCTGTTGCTTCTTTCATTGATATTCTATCTTCATCATTTACACAATATGAATCAATTATATCAACGATTTTAGATACTAATTTTACTTCTGGTTGTTGTTCTTTCATTACACGATTAACTTCATTTTCTAATTCTGTTTTCACAAAGCTTGGGTTTTTTCTTAATACTTGTTTAGTTACTATATTTCTAAAATATTTAGTAATTAAGTTGCATACATATAATTCCGATTCAGATCTTAGTATGTCAAAAATATCAATATCTATTTCAAAAAGATCTCCAATATAATTTATTAATTTTATAGAATCTAAATCTGTACTATTAAGAGAACATTTAGGATTATTAGATATAATATAGTTTACAATATCTTCTGAAAATCTTATTGATGGAATTTTTGATATTTGATTATATATCATAGAAGTTAATGTATTATTATCTATATAGCATGTTTCAGACACAAATGTTCTTACTAAAGTTGCATTATTTTCTATAACTATTCTATCTAATGAATTATTGAATAATCCAATATTTGCTACAATAAGAAATTTTAATAATTCTGATATTCTAAATAAGTCTCTTGCTCTAAAATATAAAGTATTTAAAAATATATTTTTATTTGCTGATTTTTTATATTCATCTTTATCTATTAAATCCTTTAATAAACTTTCTTTATATTGTAAATAACGTTCATTCATTATTTCTTCTATTATTTTGTTTGTATTTTCTTCTGATATAAATTTTTCTGATATAGACTTATATGTAGATAAAAATGTCTTTAATGATTGAAATGATCTTACATGAAGACGCTTATCATTTTTAGAATCAGTATACATTAAATTATAATATTTCATATGCTGAGATACATCTTCTAAATCTAAATCTATCTGCTTTGTCACAAATGATTTTACTAATTCTAATAAAATATTATCAAATATTTCTAATATTTTATCGTTATTAATAATTCTATCAGCATTTCCATTAAATTCTTGTGGTTGATTTTCGCGAATATAGTTGTTATAACAATCTATACAACAAAATACTTTTCTTACTATTATTTCCCCGTCTAAGAAATAAGATGATACTGAATCAGGACTAAGTGGGTCAAATAATCTTGGATTATTAGGATCAAAATTGTGTTGTTTATTACATTTAGTATAATCACATTGTAATCCGTATAGTTTATTTTTATCTGGTAAAGGAACTTTACCTTCAATTATCATACTATCTAATTTATTTTTAATTATAGTTATACGTGAATTAATAATTTCAGGATCAACTTTCATAATATTACTTATGTATGTTAGTATATCAGGGGTTTCTAAATCTTTTTTATATTTTTCACTATATTTTATTGGTTTTGAATTATTAGCATAGTCATTTATGTAATCTTCTAAATTAATATTGTTATTTGCAATCATTTGATTAGTTAATTCTGATATAGGTGTTTTTATTAATCTTAAAAATGATTCATTCTTCTCTTGTTCAGATTTAGGAGTTCTTTCTAACAATAAATCTCTATATAATTTAATATAAGATGATACGAATAATGGATATTTTTCTATAAAATCTTTCAATAATGTTGTTACTTTATTTGTAAATATTATATTAGAATTTTCTCTCATTTTTTCTAAAACTTGTTTATCTTCCATTGAATAATTTTTAGCGAATTGGGTTATTATATTTCTAATCTTAGCTGTTTCTGAATTATTAACACTATCCATTTCTAATATTGTTTTGAAGTTATCATTAACAATTGTATTTATTGTCATATTAATTACATCTTGTAATCTTTCGTTATCATCTAAATATACTCTATAATTTCTTTCTAATTCATTTAATATTCTTTCTTTTTCGTTAATATCAAGATCCATAAAAATATTATCATTTAATGCAATTTCTCTATTTCCTTCTGTTTTAAAGTTAGTTAGTATACGTTTTAAATCATTAACTGATATTCTAGTTAAGCTTGGTATTGTTTTATTATCATCTGTAACTCTATTCGCAATAAAGTATATTGGGTTTAATATTAAATTAATATCATCTACCTCATTACTTACAAATCTAAATGTTGAATCTTTTTCTATAAGTATAGGTTTAATAGAAATATTTCTCAAAGAATTGTCTATTATTCCTGTTATTTGTTGCTTTAAAAATATCTTCATGTTCTCTATATATTTTGCATGATTATCTAATAATAAACGTCTTGAATTGGTAGGTATTAAAACGATTTCTGGAACTAAATTTCTTAAATTAAAGTTAATGCTTCCGATTGTATCAATTGATAAAGTGCAAAATAATTTTTGAAATGTTTTTGAAACTTCAAATATTGGACTATCTTGATTAATTAATGATAAGAATAATGATAAAGTATGTACATGATCATCTATAGTAGATGTGTTAATAGTCTTATCAAAATTATTTAAGAAACTTTGAATAAATGTTACATGACATTTATCAATATTATTACCATTAGTTTTCAATAATTCATTTATTGATTCATCTAATATTCTTTTAAAATATTTTCTAATATTATTATATTTTTCTTCACCTATATTTTTTGACAATTGAGATAAAACCATTCCATCAAGTTTACGTATATCATATATACTTGTTATATCAGTAAAATATTCATGTTCTTTTTTGAAATCTTGATCAGTAAATTCTTTAATTTGTGTAATTCCTGCTAGATTTTCAATAATACCAATAGAGTACTGTCTATTTGGTGATGCGAACATATTTATTCTTTCTTCTAATGTAAGATCAACGTACATGCTCCAAAAAGTAATAGATGGTGCGTACAATTTTAATATTTTATTATCATAGATCTTAGGTCCAAAAAATGGATTATTATTTGGCGAATCATTTTTATTTATCATACTTATATATCTTATAGAAGAACCTTTTAACCATTCAGACAATTTATATTTTAATATTAATTGTTGTTTCATAATACTAATACCATTTTCAGGAGTTATTACTTTGTTCAATCCTTGTTTTCTTCTTCGTCTATTTTCTCTCATTATTAATGAACTATGCATTGGATCTGATTTAAATTTTATAGATCTTGAAGTATTTAAGATTTTTTGATTAACTAAATAAGTGTCTATTAATTTAAATTGTTTTTGTAATTTTTCAATACTATAATCATTAACTACTAATTCAGGAATTTTAACTTTTAAGAAATTTACTAATGTTTGTATTTCTGTTCTATTTGGATGCTTTGTACCCAATTCTGACAATAATAATTGAACTATAGAACGTACTTCATCATCATCATTTGTGTTTTCAAAATCATTCTTAATCATTAATTGTTCTAAATTATAATATGTATCAGCTTGTATACTTTCAGGCAAGTCATATACATGAGTAAATGCTAATTTACCAAAGTTAACTGTATTAAGACCTACTCTAGCTGTAATTCTATTAAATTTTGGAATTTCTGTTAAAGTACCATAATATTTTAAGAAAGTAATTAAAAAGTTTGCTAGATCACTCTCATGATATAAGTTTCTAATTTTATTTATTAGTTCTTGTTTTCTTTCTGGATTATTTTGTGTTTCACCATATGCATAATATTTACTTAATTCACCTAAAGCCGAAGTTATTTGTAATCTATTTGTTTCATTAGAAACAAACTCTTTTAGACTAGTTAATTCACGTTGTATGTTTTTGTCTCTAACAAATATTAAAGAATTTTTATTTGTTTTTGCTAATTTTGATTCAAGTAGTGGTTGTTTACCTGTATTATCTCTGGTAAGTTCAATCTTCATTTCGCTAACTTTTTTAATCAAAGGTTCTAATGGATTATCTGGTAAATATTTTCTAATAACTTCATTTGGGTTACATTGATGTAATCCGATTAATTGATATATGATTGGTTCTTGTTCTAAGTTTGAAATTATTTCGGTCAATAATCTATCATTTATTTTATATAACTGTTCAGCTTCTTTTTCAAAGAAATCGCATTTTTCTTTTACATCTGCATTTATAGCTGTAAAATCTAAATCTTTTTTAGCTTGAGTTGCAATATTTCTTGCTCTATTAACATTTTCTTCTCTACTTAAAGAAGGATCTGGCTTATTAATTTCAATATTCCATACTCTAGTATATTCTTCAGTCTCTAACTTTCTTTTTCTGAGTTCTAATAAAGATTTGTACTTTTGACATGCAGTTTGTTTTGTTATTTGAGAAGTTCCGTATAAAAATATGATATTATTACGTTCACATTGTTCATTTATATCATATACTCTATTATCTATATATTCTTTTCTCGCTTTTTTAGCAATGAGTTGTGATTCTCTTTTCAATTCTCCATCTATATATTTATTTTGTTCAACTAAACGTTGTTCGTCTAATACTTGTTGGCGTTTTTCAGTCAACATATCATCTATTTCTTTAATCAGTTCTCCATGTCGTTCTTTTATTTGTTCTTTGGTTAATCCTTCGTCTTTATATTGTTTTAGTTTTTCGCTTCTAAGTCTAGTCTTCTCATTTTTAAGTATAATGTTAGTATTTTCTATTGCTCTTTGTTCAATAATTTCTGCTTGATTTTCTCTATATTTATTTAATTGTTCTGTATATATTTTATTATATAATTCAGTCGCTTCTTCATTTGCTTTTGATATCTCATTATGTTTATATTTATTACATCCATAATATAATTGTAATGTTTTTATTATATAGTTTTTCATAACCTTAACATTTTCTTCCTTATTATTAGATTGAGATACTTTTCTTCTCATACGTTTATAATCTGATGCTATCATCTTATATAAAATATCTTTTAAGTTAATATCTTTCGTTTCTGGAGTAAAATAATGGTCTAATCCATATTCAGTTCTTTCATATTCTATAAATTTATTCAATAAGTTTTCTATATCTACAGTGAATTTAAAATCTTGTGATATAACATCGTTGTATTTATAAAAATTTAACAAATATTCAATAAAACGTATTCTATCAACACATGGTAAATCAACAAATTTTTGTCCAAATGATGTACTTACTTCTTTAAACATTGAAAACAATACTATTAAATTTGGGTCATTTATTGGCATTGATTGATCTAATAAATAGCTTATCATTAAAATATATAAAGAAAAATTCGAATATTGATCAACATAAGTAATTTCATTGTATTGTTCTTCTTCCAATTTACGTTCTTTTTCTATGTTTAATTTAAAAGTTTCAAATGATTCCAAACCTGGTATATTTTTAGGTGGTGTTATTTTCTTTTCAAGTGGTTTTATGATTTTTATTAACTTTTTATTATCGAAAAATTTACGACGTTTATTATCATCCATTTGTTTAATTTTTTGAATTAGAGCAAATATTTTTTGAAAGTCTTTATATTCAATTGATTTTAACTCTGCTAATCTATTATAAATATTTCCAAAAATAATCTTCTCTTTTTCTGGTAATTCAATCTTGTCAAGTAAAATATATTGATTTTGTGACCCTATTGTACCAGCATTTTTGCCAACATATTTATATATTATTGCTGTATAAGTAGATACGCAATGTGGTTTTAACAATAATATCATATCTAATGTTTTAATATCTACATTAGAATTTAATACTAATGGTTGAACCAACGCCATAATTTTGTTAAAATTATATATATTAGCATATGTATTTTTATTGTAAACGAAATCTACTAAAGTTTGAAACTTAGATGAAGCTGAATTTTGCAAATATATTTTATACTCATTATTGATTATTGTATTTAATATTTCTTTATTTCTTGAATAAGTTTCAGTAAACTTTGTGATATCTTCTTTTATATTTGTCATATCATCTAGCTGTCCTAATAGTTTATATTGACCATATGAACCAAGACCATTTTCAATTGGTTTATAATTATATTCGTAAACTGTTAATGATGCATCTGAAGCTTGTAATATTATTACATGTTTTTCTAAAGAAAAAAGTGGAATATTTTGTATTTCTTGAGCATCTTGAACTACTTTTACTATAGTGCATCTTTCTTGTCCAACAGTGATATCGCTTAATGTTTTAAATTGTTCGTTTTTAAGTAGTAACCATTCATCCATTTTATTTAAAAAATCTTTGACAGACATTTTTTGTGTTAATTTTTCATCATCTACTATATCTTCAACTATGAATAAAACTCTAATATCATTGAACCAATCTTTTAATCTTATGAGACTTTCTGACTTTTCAATTCTTTGAGTAATCTTGAATATATCAGTTGTTTTTAACTTTTGAATTGTTTCTTCTAATAATTTTATATTATCAAAGATAGCTGATGTTTTATTACTAATTTGTTTTAATTTTTGTAATTCTGCTTCAGCTGTAGTTAATGTTTCATTTAACGAGTCTAATAATTCAATATTAGTTAATAAAACACCATTAACTTTTTTATTAGTACTTTCAATAGTTTTAAGTTCTTCTAATTGTTTTTCAATCTTTGACAATGCATTATCGATTGATTTTAAACCATTTGAACGTTCTTTTACGTCTTCAAATAATTCTCTGTTTCCTAGTAAATTTAGTATTGAAAATGAAACTTGTAATAAATCATATACAACATAATCATTACCAAAACCTAGAATTTTAGGTGGCTCAATGTCATAAACATCTCCATTAACTTCAGCTCTAATAGGTTGTTCTATTATTTGTTCATCTACTTCCATTTGCTCGTCTTGTTGTTCTGCTGGTTGTTCTGCTGGTTGTTCTGGTTGTTCTGGTTGTTCTGGTTGTTCTGGTTGTTCTGCTTGTTGTGGTTGTTCTGCTTGTTCTGGTTGTTGTGGTTGTTCGTCAATGTTCATTCTTTCAAGATTACGTTCAGTTTCTTCAATTTCTTTTCTTTGTTTAAAATCAGCAACAAGTTGATTTACAATATTTGAAAGATATACATTATATTCATCTTGTGAATTGATGTTTAATGATTCGAATAGTTTTGTTTTAATTTTATCATTATTTATAATATCAGCGATTGACACATTAATATTTTCTAATAACTTAGTAACTATTTCTTCATCACTCTTAGTATAGTTATCACTTACATACTGTGTTGTTATATTCACAATCATTGCTAATACTAATAATGAATTGTTCAATGTTTTTCTAAATAAATAACCTTTAGAATCCATTAAATTATTTTTTGCAGTATTGATCAACTCTTGTAATCTAATTTTATCAATTTCTTTTCCTTCAGTAAGTTCATTGATAATTAAATTATAAAGTTCAAAAACAAAATCTTGCAAGAGTTCTGTATCCATTTACAATTTTGTTTAGAAATTCTTATTTTAAACGTTTTTGAAACGAAATTGAAATTTAAAATTTTGCAAATCTTTAAACATATAAATTGATTTAATCTTATTTTTCCTTTCATTTTTAATACCATGTCTAAAGAAGTAAAATTAGATGACGAAATTGTCAAACCAAAAAACGTTAAACGCTCATGTAAGAGATCTGATTCGAAATTATCAAGACCTGCTTCATATCCAAGAACATCAGAACAACAAGAATTAGATGACTTATTTGCTGAAGCTGAACTTGCAATGGCTCCTAGAATTATGGAAAATTCAAAATTAGAAAAAGAATCAAGTGATTCTGATAATGAAATTAGTCAAGAACAAGAATGGACATATTATGGAAATACAGATAATAAACATTATTCTGATCCTAGTAGAGTTCAGTATAGAAAAAATCCTGAAAAAGGAATTAGAAAAGATTTAGAACGCATGAATTTTCCTGCTAGTATTATTGATAAAGCTGACGAACTTTATTTTGAAGTAACTGGTTCTGAAATTAAAAGAAGTAATCTCAGAAAAGGTATTATGTTTGCATGTGTTTTTCAGGCTTTTAAAGAAATTAATGACCCGCAAACACCAGATCAGCTTACTCTTAGATTCAATATTAATAGAAAAAATATTAGTAAAGGTTTAACATACTTCCATCTCAATTATAAACAAAAGTCAAAACTAAGTAATCATATAACTGCAAAACATTTCATTCCTGAAATGATGAAAAAATTTGATATAAAAGATGAACATATTAATGCAGTTATTGAATTATATGAAAAAATTGAAAACAAAAGCTCAGAACTTAATGCTAGTAATCCACAATCAGTTGCAAGTGGGTTAATATATTATTATTTCAAAAAAATTAACCTTGACATAAGTCCTTCAGCATTTGCAGAAGCTATCGTTCTTAGTGAAGCTACAGTATGTAGAATAGTTAATTCTATTGAAGAATTTTTTACTGAAAATTAAACATAATATCAAAGATTATGTTTAGACTAATGTTTCTTTTTATCTTGTGCAATACATAAATCTATGCAATTTTGTGTTGGATATTCTCCGCAAAATGTTACAACCATTGGTCTTTTACCATTTGCATATAATTCAGATGTACAATCTGTAATATAATCATCTTGCGCACCAAATGCATAATCAAAAGTTTCGTCTTTTGTTAGTACATAATAACAAACTAATAGGAATAATATTCCAGATAAATACACATGTAATTCATTCATTTTATTTTAATCAAGAAAATATTTTTAACATGATCCTGATAAACTTAAAACTATACATCCAAATCCTATTGCTCCTGCAATATAATACATGTTTGTTTTAACATCGTCATGTAAAGGATATTCACCTTGTTCTTCTTTGTAACTTACCCATTGAGATACCAAATAATCTACCATGTCATAATCAGAATTTTGCGATGTTGCGATATTCATACAAAAAAATCCAGCCAATAACATCAATATCATGCAAATTATTTTCATTTAACGCTATTCAAGAAAATATTTATTTTATCCTTCAAAATTCTTACTTTAAAAGATTCTTTTATGTAGTATATTAAAAGAATGAATAACTTCAGTTCTAATGATATTTCGCAAAGATATAGACCATTTGTTCTGCCTATAAATCAAATCCCTAATTTCAGAGCAAATGACGTCATTCTTTCTTCTTTAGAAGTTGATTATCTACATGTAAAAAATAGCTTTACTGGATCATTCTATACTGGTCCCACTGGTCCTGAGGGAAATCAAGGTTCTCAGGGTAATACTGGTTCACAAGGTCCACAAGGTCCTGGATTTGTAATATTCGGTACTGTAAACTCATTCAACGATCTCTGTTCTCTTAATCCTACTAATGAAAATATTGGACAATTTGCTCTTATTACTGGCGGAGATTTATTCCTTTTCGCAGGAACTGGAGCTGGAAATACAGGACCTTATCCTTGTACAAATTCTTGGATTTACGCAGGTGATATAACAGATGAAACTCAAATCATTGGACCAACTGGTGCACAAGGTTCATTAGGTCCACAGGGAAATCAAGGAAATATTGGTCCACAAGGCCCATTAGGTCCACAAGGTTTCATAGGACCTATAGGAATTCAAGGTCCAACCGGATATACTGGTCCAATAGGTTTAAGAGGACCACAAGGAAACGTAGGATCTCAAGGAAGTCAAGGACCACAAGGTCCTATTGGCTGGACAGGAACTACAGGATACACGGGATATACTGGTTATACTGGATATACTGGCTACACAGGATACACAGGATACACAGGATACACAGGATATACTGGATACACAGGACCACAAGGTCCACGTGGACAAGGTTTCGTTATATTCGCTAATACTCAAAGTTACACTGGATTATGGAATATTAATGCTTCTACTTCTAATATTGGTGAATTTGTTCTTATTACTGGTGGTGATTTATTCGTTTATGATGGTACTGGAGCTGGTTCTACTGGTCCGCTCAATAGTTATGATTATGTTGGAGATTTAACAGATGAAACTCAAATCATTGGCCCAACTGGACCACAAGGTTTACGTGGTTATATAGGATATACTGGATATACTGGATATACTGGTCCACAGGGACCACAAGGAGTTACAGGATACACAGGACCACAAGGTTCATCACTTACTGGTTCGCAAGGACCTACTGGAACTACTGGATATACAGGATACACTGGTCCACAAGGTCCACGTGGACAGGGTTTCATTATATTCGCTAATACACAAAGTTACACTGGATTATGGGATATTAATGCTTCTACTTCTAATATTGGCGAATTTGTCCTTATTACTGGTGGAGATTTATTCGTATATGATGGTACTGGAGCAGGTTCTACTGGTCCACTTAATAGTTATGATTATGCAGGTGATATTACAAATGAAAATTTATTAATAGGTCCAACAGGTCCACAAGGAAATCAAGGTATACAAGGAAATACCGGTTCAACAGGATATACAGGATACACAGGATACACAGGATATACTGGATATACAGGACCACAAGGACCACAAGGAGATTCACTTACTGGTCCACAGGGATCACAAGGAAATATAGGACCGCAAGGAATTATTGGTCCTGTTGGTCCACAAGGAATTCAAGGAGAAACTGGAACTACAGGCTACACTGGATATACAGGATATACAGGATACACAGGATACACTGGTCCACAAGGTCCACGCGGACAAGGTTTCGTTATATTCGCTAATACTCAAAGTTACACTGGATTATGGAATATTAATGCTTCTACTTCTAATATTGGTGAATTTGTTCTTATTACTGGTGGTGATTTATTCGTTTATGATGGTACTGGAGCTGGTTCTACTGGTCCGCTTAATAGTTATGATTATGCAGGTGATATTACAGATGAAGCTCAAATCATTGGACCAACCGGATCACAAGGAAATCAAGGAGTAATAGGACCTACCGGCTACACCGGCTATACCGGCTATACTGGCTATACCGGCTATACTGGATATACTGGATATACTGGTCCGCAGGGACCACAAGGTTATATAGGAGAAGTAGGTCCAACTGGAGACATTGGTCCACAAGGAACTACAGGCTATACTGGACCACAAGGTCCACAGGGAGAATCCTTAACTGGAGCTCAAGGAGCTCAAGGAGTTACAGGATATACTGGATATACTGGTTATACCGGACCTACTGGAGCACAAGGATTTGCTGGAGCACAAGGACCACAAGGAGCTTCATTGACTGGATCACAAGGTCCTACTGGATTTACAGGACCACAAGGAGCTTCATTAACAGGTCCACAAGGAGCTTCGTTAACTGGAGCTCAAGGTGTTACGGGTCCGCAGGGTTCTACAGGTGAAATAGGTCCACAGGGAGCATCATTAACTGGGACTCAAGGTCCTACTGGTTATACTGGTTATACTGGACCGCAAGGAGCTTCGTTAACAGGTCCACAGGGAGCTTCATTGACAGGCGCTCAAGGTGTTACTGGACCACAAGGACCACAAGGAGAACCAGGAACAAATGGAGTTTCTGGCGGATTAACTTTATTTATGGATACAATAGGTGGTTTGTATACAGGTAATTCTATTAATGGATCTTTAATTACAACACCAATTCAAACGACTCAAACTACAATACAATCAGGTAATTTATCTAATACAACGATAGATATAGGATCATTTTTAAGTGCGACTGGTAATCTTAATTCAAATGTTATATTAAGTGGACTATGGGACATGAATTTATACGCAATATCTAATAATACAGGTGTTAATTATTGGTATTCTGTATCTTATGTAGATCAAGATGGAACTAGTAATAGAGTAAATATTTCTACTGGTTCTGCATCAAATTCTACTCAAATTGATCAAACAAATAATATATACACAAATAGTTTATATGTTAATGCAATAACTCTACCAGATATTACAAAAAGAATATTAATTACATTAACATTAGAAATAATTGGATCTAATAGAAATGCAACCATTTATTTTAGAGAAAATACTGTTTCTCATGTTCATACTACTCTTTTAGCAAATATCGCTGGACCTACCGGTGCTATTGGACCGCAAGGATCTACAGGATCGACTGGCTACACGGGATATACTGGCTACACGGGATATACTGGCTATACCGGCTATACTGGCTATACCGGCTATACTGGATATACAGGCTACACTGGATATACTGGATATACAGGATACACTGGACCAACAGGACCAGGTTTTACCACAATAACAAACTGGGGAACTGGATATATTTTAACTTCAACAAGCAATAATAGTGCCAATGCAGAATCAAATTTAACATTTAATAATAATATCTTGTCGACTTCTAATATTAATACTACAAATTTAACAGGAACAAATATTAGTGTTTTAGGGCAATTTTTAGGATCATCAAGTGATTCTGTATCAAATCCTTCATTCTCTTGGGCAGGCGACACTAATGTTGGTTTATATAGACCATCTCAAGATATAATTGGGTTTGTAAATAATGGTACTGAAACTATGCGGTTAACAAATAGTGGATTATTAGGTATAGGAACTTCATCACCTTCTGGTTATATTACTGTAAAATCTGATTCTTTATTTAATATTGCAGTAAATACTGGTTCTTATTCTATTATTGGTACTGATTATGTAGATGGTGATAGAAATACAAGAATTATTGTTTCTGGATCAACTCGCGCTTCTACAGGTGGTTCAATTCAATATATTGCTAGTACTGGTTCTAATGGGTCTCATATATTTTATACATTCCCTACAATTGAAAGAATTAGATTTAGTCCTTCTGGTTATATAGGAGTTAATAATATAAATCCACTATCTTATCTTTCTATAACAACTCAATCTTCTGGAACTCATGCGATTAGATTATCTGGAACAGGATATAATGAAGGAAGTTCGACAACAGGTGTAGTAATAACACCATTTTACCAATCAACCGATAATAAACAAGTAGTAATCATGGATACAGATAAATTAACTAAAAATTCTACCAATCCAGCATTACGTTTTGGATTATGGGGTTCTACAGGTTACATAGATACAATATCTACTGATGGAGCTACTCGTTTGCAAACACTTATACAAGGAAGTCCATTAGTTTTTAGCACAACAGGTATTGAGCGTATGAGAATAGATAACAATGGAAATATTGCAATTGGAACAGGTACATCTTCTGATAAATTTATGATATATAATACAGGATCTCTTGTACAATGTATTAAAAATGATTCAACCGGTGACACATATGCTGGACTTATTTTCAGAAATACTGCGGGACCTGTAGGAGCTCTTTTTCATAATTCTACTACTAGAGTAGGAGATGGTGGACCAAGTACATTAACTTTGCGTAATGATGCAGGTATTTTACGTTTACAAGATGCTACATCTTCTGGTATAAGTATAACTGGTGGTGCGGTTGGTATTGGAACAAGTAGTCCTACAGGTTTATTTAACGTTGCAAAATCCGATAATACTGATTATGTTATGTTTGGATCTAATTCTGCTCCTTGGGCTTCTGCATGGTTTGCTAATCAATGTATAAAGCAAGTATCGCTTATGGGATATGTTAATTCAACCTATAATTTAGGAGGTATTGGAAATACAGGTGCAGTAAAATTATATATAGGACAATATAATAATGATGCAGGAGGTGGTGAAAATATGTATCCTATAGTTTGTGAAGACGAAAATGGTATTGTTGACTTTTCTATTCGTGCTACACAGGGACAAGTTCAAGGTACATCAATTACTTATGTTGGTGGAATGCTTGGTATTCAAAATACTGGTCCTACTGAATTAATTCATGCTTATAAATCTGGAAGTGCTTCTCGTGGTTTATTTGAAGGTGATAATACTTCTGAACAAGGTATTATTTTTAAGAAACCTAATAATACTTGGTATACTACATTACCTTCTAATTCATCTCATTACGCAATTTCAGATTCAACTAGTACTAAATTAACAATTAGTCCTACAGGATATGTTAATATTGGTTCATCATCACAAGGTTTAGCACGTTTATCCATGTACAGATATAATCCAACTGCTGATATTTCTTATCCATCAAGTAATGATTCAGGTTATATTAACTTTTTATACGATACAACTGGTTGGTCTGGAATAACATATCAACGTGTATTAGATATTGTAGCTGGTGGTTTGAATGATACTCTAAATGGTGGATCAATTATACGTTTTCAAACAAATGATATTAGTGGAAATCCTTTAGAAAGAATGAGAATTACTAGATCTGGATATGTCGGTATTGGTATTACTGGACCTGAAGCCAGTTTAGATGTTAATGGATTTGCATATATCAAACGCCGTGGTCCTACATCTACTGGAGCATCTGTTAGTATTGGTGATGATGAAGGTGCTTGGATTATATCAAAACGTAATAATCCACGTTTAGGTTTATTTTGGGCATCAGCATGGTCTCAAGCTGGTCTTGTTGAGTCTTTTACATTTAGTAGTACAGGATATTTAGGTATTGGGAGAACTAATCCTAACGCCCCGATACAAATTGGTAATTCTGTTGCAAATAGAAAAATTGTTCTTTACGAAGATACTGCAAATGATCATCAATTTTATGGTTTTGGTATAAATAGTTCAATGTTAAGATATCAAGTTTCTACTACTGCTGCAAATCATGTATTTTATGCAGGAACTAGTGCAAGTGCAAGTAATGAAGTAATGAGAATTCAAGGAGATGGTCGTGTAGGAATTGGAACTAGTTCGCCGCTTTCAGGTTCTTTATTAGATGTTAATGGAATTATTATGACAAAAGGTATACGTTGTTTACAAAGTACTAGTACAAATTATTGTTTTAGAGGAGATGATAGTAGTGGTAATTTTTACTTTCAAATAGAAAATACTGCTGGCAATACAAATTGGAGACAAACTACTGGTAACTTATTATTTACTGGTGCAAATATTGGGTTGAATACTGCTAGTCCAAGTTATAAACTAACTGTAAATGGTTCTATTAATGCAACTAATTTTCAACAATTTAATTGGAGTTCAACTATTATTACTCCTTCTAACTATTATGCAGTCGTAAATTATATTAAAATAGCTACTTTAGGAGTTATGAGTTCTTCTAGTAATGGTGGAGCTGTATATATTCAAGGTACTGTTGGTGGGTTCCAAACAACTCTTGTAAGTAGTGTGAATTTTATGGTTGCTACAAGAGATTCAGTAGCAGTAAATGGATCTTTAACATGTTTTAATACAAGTATTGCGGCTCAAGTAAATTTTGTACTTTATCAAGAAACTAATAATACTTATTCCCTTTACGTTACAGCTTATGGTTATTATAAGTTTGATTTTATGATTTCTGGTTATGGTTTAGAAATTACATTGATTGATCCAGTTAACTTTACAGCAACAACAACTCCAACAGGTACTGCTATTAATTCAAATATTTTAGGTTCGCTTAAATTTTATAATATGAATGGTAATTTTGGTTTTAATGTCCAACCAAGTGGTTCAAATATTAGAATGTTATTATCTGAACCAAGTACGACATCTACTGCAACATATTTAAAAGTCATTAATGCATCAAATCAGTCTGTTGGTGCAGTATTTGGTCAAGATGTATCAGGTAACGTATTAGTTTATAATCAAGCAAATGCTGCTATGTTATTTGCTGCAAATAATACTGAACGTATGAGAATTAGTGCAGCTGGTAATGTTGGTATAGGAACAAGTACACCTAACTATCCACTAGAAGTTAATGGATCTATTGCTGGTGGAAATAGACTTCTTCTTACTCCAGATGGAGCTAATATGTATTATATTGGAACAAAGAATGGAAACGAAGCAAGTAATTTAGCAATTGGAGTAAATAATACTACAGCAACTGGTCCAGTTAATTTTATTAATTTTTATACAAATGGTACTGAACGCATGAGAATTGATAGTTCTGGTAATGTAGGTGTTGGAACTACATCTCCAGGTGGTTATTTTACAGTTAAATCTGTTCCTTTATTTAATATTGCATCAAATACAGGTTCTTATTCATTAATAGGTACTGATTATATCGATGGATCTCAGAATACAAGAATTGTTGTATCAGGAAGTCAACGAGCAGGTCAAGGAGGTGCTATAGAATATGTAGCAAGTACAGGAGCTCTTGGTGCTCATGTATTTTATACTTGGCCTTCAAGTGAAAAAATGAGACTTACTCCAAATGGACAACTTGGTATTGGTACAAGTAGCCCTACTTATCAACTTCAATTATCAACAGACAGTGCTGCAAAACCTACAACTAATACATGGACTATATCTTCAGATAAACGTGTCAAACAAAATATTATAGATGCTGATATAGATATATGTTATAATAATATTATAAATATTCCATTGAGAAGATATTCTTATAATACAGAAATAAAAGAATATTCCCAAGATGTCATTAGTGATGTTAATGTAGTAGGTTTTATAGCTGACGAATTTAAACAATATTATCCAAAAGGGGTAACAGAAAGTGAGCATAGATTAAATGTACCTAAAGACTTCATGTTTGAAGATATGTCTAACATAACAATAGAACCAGCTTATATTACTGGAATGGATAATGTTATAGATCATACAAGAAAAATTTTAGTAGTAAAAGACTTTAAAGGCTTGAATACTTCTCAATTAATACCAACATTAGTTGGTGCAATCAAGAAACAACATTCTTTGATCAATAATTTATCTTCTAATTTTAGTTTAGTTGAACAAGATATTACGAACAAATTAATTATAAATAAAGATATTATTACAAATGATATATTAAAAATACAAGAAACACTAAATACAAAAATAAATACACAAAATGATATCATTGAGTATCAAAACTTATTAATCCAAGATCTTCAATCTGAAAATAATTCTTTGAAATCTAAAGTAGATGGTCTTGAACAAATGTTAACCATGTTATCTAATAGAATTTTAGCATTAGAATCTCGTTAATTTTTCTTAATTTTATTATTAAGAAAACATACACTCTTGTAAACATGCGGAATCATCTTTGCACTTATATAAACAATCTATGTCATCCATGTTTATATTTAGAGTTCTATATATATTACTATCATAAGTCTCATGTGATTTTTTTCTGTTCGATATTAAAAATATCAAAATCCCAAAAAAAATTAAACAATAGTAAAAGTTTTTCATTTATTAGTATAATATTTTTTTAATAATTTAAAACCATTTTATTACTTTTATAATAAATGGCTACAAAAGATGCAAAAGAATTTAAAAATCCTATGGATACTTTGAAAGATGCGCCTTTTGAACTTAATCAAAAAACAGGAAAAAAATGCGAAGATTTTAGCGTAGTTGAATTAAGAGATTATGTTATAGAAAATCATGCAGCTATTGTACAATATTATAAATTGGATCCTAAAAAATACAATAAAACTTACATGCGTAGTCTCGTTAAAAAAGATTATTGTAATTTAGTCGTTTATTACCCAATGGCTCCACAAAATATAGTCCAAGGTGCTGTTGCTATGGTTGTTGATGAAGCTATACAACAACAAGGAAATCCACAATTTAATGTTAAAAATTGTATAAACCATGAAAAACCTGATATTATCGAATATATTCGTGGTCATCTTGATTTATTCCCGCAATTTAGAGACATAAAACGCGCAAATGACATGACAAAACAAGATCTCTGCAAAGAAATTCTTGGAAAAGAAGTTAACGCAATTAGACAAGCAAATATAGATGCTGGACAAATTAGAGGTATGTTCGATCAACCAAATGAAAGAGAACAACAATTAGGATATAGAGAAGTTAATGAGTTTATAAGAGAAAATATTCCGCAAGTACAGCCAGTACAAGAACAACGTATTGCTAAAAAACCTACTCTTATTAAACGTAGACAAAATTTAGTAGATGCATTTGAACGTTTGAATTTAATAGATCCAATATTACCACCACCAATAACTAATGGTGATAAATCGTATTATTTAGATGGAAAATGTAATGATAAAGATGTTGAATTTTATGTTAAACATTTCATAAAATATCAAAACTATCTTCCACAATATAGTATTGAAAATGTAAAGAAAATGACAAAACAACAACTTTGCGATATACTTTTGAAACCAAAACAAATAATTCAAAAACAAAATAAATTAAATTTAACTCTTTTAAGCGAAATTGCTAATTTATTTGAAGAATTCATGTACATTTTATGTGTTTATCTTGAATTTCTTATTTTACCGCAAAGTTCAATTGGAAATTGCAGAGATGAACAAGGAAATATGGGTGCATTATCAAAAATTATAGAAGGATGCAAAAATAATGAAATTTGGATTCCAAAGTATGCAACTTATGGGATAAGACCTGAAAGTTTTGAAATATCATTGGAAAATTTAAATGCTGGTATTATTGGAAATCCAGTTATCAATGGAACATTAATTGACCATATATTTGAAAATATATTGCCTTATGAAAGATTAAATGATATAAAAATTTATATGAAACAATTTCCAAATGAAGGAAGATCATTTTTCTCTTTTAGTGAAGTACCTGAGTTATTCAATAAACCTGAAAGTATTTATACTAATGGATATATACAACAAGAATTTTTAAAACATGTTAACCCTGAATTAATAAATATTATAAAACCATTAGTTAAAAATAATATTGTATATAAAGATGATACTGAAAATGATGCTGACAAATATATTAGTTATTTTAATTTAGCAGCTTATTTTAAAATAAGACAATATCTACAATCTTATTTATATTTTTTAGTAATTGAAAAATACGAAACTATTCAAAATAAAAATATTAAATCAAGAACACCTATTATTAATTTTAACAATAACGAAATAATTTTAAGAAATAAGAATGAGTTAAATAAACCTGAAATTTCTATTTTAGGTAAAGAACTTAATATTGAAAACAAACTTATTAAAGCTTATGCTTGGTTAATTGCATCTGGTACAGACTGGCTTCATAAGAAAATTGTAGATGAATATGATATTGATAATGCAACCAGAATATTACTTGGTAAGAATTCTCCATTATATAAGGAATTAATAAATACTCAATATACACATTCTTTAGAAGAAAGTCTTAAAACTATACAAACTTATTTTTATAAAGACTCGTTAGAAATTAATGAAGCTCCATTGAAAAAACTTACTTCTTATATTGATAAAATTAAAAATAATCATGAGCAATATTTGCATAGAATTAATATATTCGCAAGAACTTTATAAATTGATTTTTTTACAATTTTGTAAAGAAATATAACTAATATAGGATTAACACATTTAAAATGTTAAATAATTCTTATTCTCAACACTGCAATTACACTATCAACTCTTGTGTTCCAGCAGATTATTATTCTCCACAAAAAGTTACTAAAAAATCTCAAAAATTACATTGGTCATTTGATCAAGATATTTTGGATTCAAATATTTGTTCTATACTTGTTAAGTCTTATAAACAACAAATAGAAAATACTCAAGAAACTATCTCACATGTTACACAACAAATTAATGATTTTATACCAAAGACTTATAGAGGATTAAATGTTATACAAGTGCAAGATAACGATTGGTCTGTATTAGAAGTCAATAGTTCACCAAAATCTAAATTGGAAACTATATATGATAAATATGGAAATGTTAGTTTTCTAACTCTATATATATTTTTGAATAATAGTGTAACTAATAATTCAAGTTTAAATTCGAATAGATTTATTGGCGGTGAAAATATTTGGTTTTCGCCAAGACACTTAGAATTACCATCAATAAAAGGATCTGCTGTACTGTTTGATCACGAATATGAAGTCCAAATGAATCCTGTTTCATATGGACAAAAGTTTATTCTTGCAGTTAAAATTAAATACGATACTGCTACAAATTATATTGGAAATGATTATGATAAAATTATTTATAGAAAATCTTTATTGCCAAAGCCATTTCTAAATTCTTATAGTCTTTTTGCATATAAATTATCAAAAGGATTTGAATATGCTTATGATATAGGATATGAACAATGTCAATGCTGTGATTCTTGGATTCCTGTTGAATCAGAATATTGCGAACATTGTACTGATAGATTGATGCAAGATGCAAAAGAAATAAAAAAAAGAATAATAGCAACCTATTTATAAATTGAAACTTCTTAACGAAAGAGGTTTCCTTAAATTATGTTTACCCTATTCAACATATGATTTCCTAATGTATGTTCTGATAAAAATTTATCATCAGCCATATAATGTGGAACAGTAAATAGATATTTATCAGTTGTATACCACACAAATGTTTTATTCATTGGTATTTTAGTTTGTGTTTTTGGGAATACACAAATATTTGTATCAATTTCTTGAATATCAAAAGAAAATTCTGGATATAATAATATATTATTTGACTTTGAATTCGTTATATTATCTAAAAATCCAAATTTATCATTCTTAGTTCCCCATGCAACTCCTATATTATATTTTGACATTAATTCTATAATTTCCATTTTAGTCCAATCATCTTTATATCCACATGTATCAAAATCACGTTGTATATCAGAGTCTACATATGTTTGTCCAGTTTGTACACATTCTGCATGTACCAACATTGGTCTTGAATACATTATGTTCATTTCATCCGCGCATTTAAACATTACCCAATCTATTCCATTGTACACTCCATATTTATCAATATGTTCTAATAATGTAATTGCTCCTTTCTTGGTTAAAATATATGCAGTAGCTCCACCCATGCTTCTTTTAATACATTCTTCTTTTGTCCACTTTTCTGCCTTTGGTTTTTTGAAAATTGCCAAATCGTTTATATCGTAATATTGCGGCCAAGGTAAATAATGTAAAAACATTAGATCGTACTTATCTTTATATGTTGTAATTAAATCTAGACACTTTCCACTGAAATTATCAACTAATTTTGCATCATCTTCGAATATAAGACTCATATTGCATATATTATCCATTGCAAGTTCTTTCCATAGTGCTATATGACTTAATGCACATCCAACTATACCACGTCTATAAGAAAAATCTCCTGTAGAAAATAGTTTTTGCAGTTTAAAGTTAGGTTTTAAATTTTTTCCATCTATTCCATCAAATACTCTAAAGCTAATTAAATTATTATTATTTTCTTTTACAAACTTTGCTAATCTCTCAGGACGTCTTTTTAAATTTATAACTGATGTATCTATCCACATAGTTTTATCAACAGTACTTTCCTGAATATTTGATAATTTTTCTGTTTTATTAGTTTGGTCTTGTGTTTTGATTTTTTCACCAAATTGCGATTCTTGATTTAAATCATATGCATTCAATTTTTCTGTATTACGTTCATATGTTCTTCTTCCTATATGAGTACAAAATAAACCATCTAAAAATGCAGATTTATATCCTTTACTAACATATCGTTGCGCATATTCCATTTCAAAGTGTTGTGCTTTCTCGTTAAAAGTACCAACTAGATTATATACTTCACTTCTAATCAATGATGGTCTGAAACTAAAATGTGGCCAATATAAACAATTTGCAGTTTGTAACTTCATGCTTTCGCTTTCTAATTGCTTTCCAGTGTAATATCTATGTTCTAAATATCGTATATTATCTACATATTTTATCACTGATCCAAGTATTGTTGAACCTACTAATGGGTCTTCGCTATAATTAGCATTTACTAAAACTTGCCCAAGAGATGAGTCATGTTCTAATATCTTAATCATGTGATCTAGTTTAATTGGAACAAAAAATTCGAAGTCGTCTTCTACATGAAAATTATATTTAATACCTGATTTTGTTATCAATTCGTGTATAATATTCATGCTTCTTGGATGACCTTTTTCTTGTTGATCTTTTTCAATTAATGTAATAAATGGATATGTATTTAATATGTATTCTCTATCTTCTTTAGTTGAATTATCGTCAATAACATACCATTGTTTTACAAAAGATTCAATATCTTCTATATTATAAGTCATACTATTTATTGTTCTTTTCAATAAATCAAGTCTTTTACAACTTGTCATTGTGATAATTATACTTCCATTAGGATTTAGATTTATAGTTTTACTAACAGGATACATTATGTTTTTATTTCCGTCAGCCAATACATTCCATATAACTGTAGAAATTCCATATAATATATCAAAAACTTCCTGTTTTTCTGTTTGAATTTTTCTTATTTTTTCGTAATTTAATTTAAGATCATTGTGTTTTTTTTTCGTAACATTAATGATTAAATCGTTAAATAAAGACTTTGGAATTCCATTATCTAGCAAATTTAAATTTGTAGCTTTTATATATAATGTTTTAAGAACTGAAATAGTTTGCTTTGAAAGTTCTAATGACATTTTATTTAGTTAAATCTCGTTTAAACTATAAAATGAAATATTTAAGGATTTTTATTAAGGAAATAAAAATGACTGAATTAGAAGACTTAACTTTTGATTTTTCCGACAATGAAGGAAGTGATAACGATGATTCAACTATTTATAAGAAAAAAACAAGAAAAGAAATACATTCGTATAAACCAAAACCTTTCAAACAAATCTCATGGAATTGCGATGAACTTTCTCATGAAGAATTACGTGAAAATATGACAAAATACATGAAAAAGTATATAAATAACGCAGAAGAATATGAAGAACAATTCTGGGAATTAGCTGGCACAGAAAAAGAATATGTTTATAAATGTTATAATTTTATATGGGCTTGTAAACGTCTGGAGCCAGAATATGCAATTGAATATACTTTTTCTATGTACGAATCAAACTTGTTTGACGAGTGTGAACAAAATGAATTAAAAGAAATTGAGAAAATTAAAAATCCTGTTAAAGTTGTTGAAGGCGCTTATACATGTGTAAAATGCAAGCAATCTAAAACTAACAGTTTCTCTAAACAAACAAGACGTGCAGATGAACCACCTACCATTTTTATCTTTTGCATGAATAAAGATTGTAATCATCAATGGAGAGAAAATTAAATTCTTTACATAATGTAAAGAATGAATATAGAATATTGGAAAAGTATTATAATTCCAGAAAATAATAGTGTTAATATTTTAGCACTAAATGTTTCGCATGAAGAATATTTAAAATTATATAACAGTTATATTTTGAACAAAGAAAGTCTATTATATGTTGTATCTGTTTTCAAACTAAAAATTATTCATAATAAAAATATTAACTTTTATAATAAGCATCATGTGTTAGACTTTTATAAAGTTAATACTATATTATTTGATTTAATTTGTTTTCCTTATATGTATAATTCTATCAACTTAACTGAATACATGATTATATCTTTTAGATTATTAAAATCTAAGGGTTTTTTAATAATTTATAACTTGCCTAATTTTAAAGATAATTCTATTGACTTTTTTATAAAATGTTTTTCATTAGAACTGGAATGTGTTCATTTTAAAGATAATGAAATTTTCATAAGAAAAATATAATATTGGTTTATCTTTAAAAATGAGTTATCAAAGTTTAGGTGAATTTTCTGGTATTAAATATACTAATGTTTCATATGATTCAGTAAATCCTATGATGTATAGATGGTGGGTTAATCAGCCATTGAGTTCTACACCACAAATTAGATCAAATATTTGTGGAGTTGTTCCAATGAAAACTGTTCAATATAAATCAGTACAAGTAGACGAACCTGTAGATTTAACATTTGCTTATGTTCCTTCAACTATTTTTCCGCAAAATCCAAACTATACTAATACAAAAGAAATTATACTTTATCGTTAATTACATTACTAAATTTGTAATGTAATTTATTCTATATAAAACGATGACTTATTATTTTTATCTTCGAATTGAGCTCGATGTTTTAATAACGTTTCTATTAATTTATAGAAAACTCTTTCCATGTCAGGTCCCCTTGAACTCATAATAACACTTCCACTTGCAAAAACAAGAAATGTATGATGTTTCTTTTTCTTTATATCTTTTTTCTTCTCTTTATCTTCAAGAAATTTTGAATATCTGGAAAATGGTACTTCTATTTTATTAACTTTTATTTCATCAGACTGTAAGAAACATGATTTATCTAATGGATCATATGATATAGACATTAAAGTATCATAACTATCACTTTCAGATGGAACTTTTATATTTACTCCTGTACCGATTGATCCTTCAAATATACTTGTAAAATCTGTGTGATTGTTTATAAATGTATCTAATTTTACTCTACATATTGCAAATCCTATATGAAAGTCCATATTTTGCATAACTGTATTAAATACTACATGCAGTTTATCTATTGAGGTTTCTTCATCTATTTTTTGGAAACTATAAACTCTTTCTCCAGTCATTAATTCTATCTGTCTTAATACGTTAAATAATGCAATTATTGTTTGAGTATAATGTTCGCTTGATTTGCATCCTGTGATTTGAAATTTACCATTACTTGATACTTTTATATTTACGATTTTATTATTATTTAATGATAATACAACAGTTACACTATGTAAGAAATATGTTTGAGATTTCTTAGTTTTTCCCTTCATGTAAGATCCCCTAAAATCACGTCTTTTTTGCGCTAAAAGAATTGAACCAAAAGGAATTTGCGCTTCTGGTCCTTCTCTATTAAAACAAGGTTTTCTACCACGTTTCTTCTCTAATGGAGTGTGATCTGTTATTGGAACTAATTGAAAGAATCTATCAAGATCAATTTTTAAATTTGTTAATGCAATAACTGTTGTTGTACTTACAGTAACGTCATTAAATTTTGATAATTTACCTTCTGAATCTACTATTTTCTTTGGTGGAACTATGTATTTTAAACAGTTTTTTATATGTTCTTGTTCGGAACGATAAAAATCTATATCATTTTCAATCATTTGCATAATTACTATTTAAAGATATTTTTATATTTAAATCTCAATTTCATTTATTTTTCATTTTAAGTAAATAAGGTGGAATCGGTTTTCTAAATGAGCTTATTGTGCCAATGACTGATAATGTGTTAGTTATATTTGACTTTTCGTCAGTAGTTTCTTCGTTATGTGAAACATTATTATCATTACAAGTTGTTATATCAACTTTTTCATTATTTGATTCGTTTCTTTGATCGTTACTTTGATCGTTATTTGATTCATTAGTTTTTTCTTGTACAGATGATTTAATAAGTTCATGTGTCTCTTCCTTAACTATTTGCAACGATGTTTCATCTTTCTTATTTTCTTCGTTCATATTAGATGTATCTATAACTATATTTGATAATTTAACTTTATTACTTATAGGAGTAGAAGGATTCTCAAATGGAATTATTCTTGATATTGCCTTTTCTTTATCAAATCTTTTAATTATATCTTTCACAGAAACTCCTGTATTTATTTCAGTTGTACTTCTATTTCTTATTATAGGCGTTTCATGTGGATTATTATTTCTTTCATATGCGCTGTGTCTTCTTACCCATTGTACTTTACCATCTGGTAATTTTGCTGGAACATATGGTTCTGTTGGATTTTTTACATTTCTAATTGGATTATATTCTTCTTTTTCAATAAATATTTCACTTAAATTCTGTTTACTATTATTAGTATTTGAATCATTTAATAAAATATCTTTAATTTCTGGTAAAATACTTTCTTTTTTTACTCTATGTATAGTTGTATGAGATAAACTATCACATATATCTGGAACAATTAAATCTGTAATATTTTTATATGCTTTCTTAAACTTATCAATTGCTTCTTTCAATATTATTGGATTTTGCTCAAGTAATCTATCATAATCCATTCTACACATTTTAATAAATGAATCGGCATCCTTTCGAAATTCTTTTTCTATTCGAAGCTCTATTGCTATATTACGTTGCAACTTACTCCATCCTATGCTTGAATTTAAATAAGATTCACTTAATTGAGCAAATCTATAATAACTACTTAATGTTGTTAATATTCCAGTAAAGATATTTATTGCACCAATTCCAGCTGTAGCATAAGTTTTATATTCAGTTGGTACATATGTTTCAAGACCAATATTTAAGGTACCAGTAACTGTACTTAATATAATTATAGGAATCGCAAATAATGTATTAATTCTACTATATTTTCTATACGATTCTTCGTTTAACCACTTATAACAACTTGCTATATCTGCCCAACATGCTAATAATTCTTCACTTTGTTCAGTCCATAATAGACGTGTTTTGTGCTTTTCTTTATCATCTGTTAAATTGTTATCATCTTTTGTTGGAGATATAACATTACTCTGTATATCATGACTCATTTTATTATAACAACAAAATTATTATTTTCGTTATAAAAATAACGAAAATTATATTCTATGATATCTAAATGTAATACTTATACGTATATCTGTACTTCGATCTTTTACTATCTCATGTGTATATTTTTCATTACATTCATTTAACATTTCTATCATTTGTCCATGTCCTGTTATTACATCATATTTTTCTCTCTTATTATTATAATTTCGCAATCTAAAAATTCTACTACAGCCAAGACTTATACATCTTATCGAATCATTTCCAATTTCACTTTCATTGTCTCTATGCATACTTATATAATCATTTCCGTCTTTATATAAATTTATCAAAATGCCATTATACTTTGAATTAAATTCGTTATTGACTTTATTTAATAGATTTTTTAAATCTACTGTTAGTTTTTTAGATTTCATTAGCCTTCCACTAAATTTATAACCAATAGAATCGTCTGAAAAAAATCCTATATTTCTATGAAATACTATTTCTTTTCCAAAAATTTTACCTTTTGGTTCACATTCTAATCCTAATTGCATTATACTATCAAATAATTCATCACTCTCTTTTTTGGATAAATAATTGTCCCTTATATTCAAATATTCCATTATGATAACTATAATAGAATTTTAAAGTATTTTCAATTTAACGTTGGAACAGCATAGCTTTGAATACCACCAGCATACTTCTCGTATGACTTATAATTTAATAACAATGCTAAGATAAATATAATAATACTAAGAATCAAATGTTCTCTCATTTGTTTATAATTAGAAAATAATTTAAAAACAAAATATTATATATTCAAAATGAGTACTATATTAGAAAAAAACAAAGATTCAGGTTATTTATATTGTTTATATAATGTACAATTTAGATCTTACGGAAAATTCATATTCAAAATTGGACGTACAAATGATCTTAAAACTCGCCTTAAATATTATACAACAAGTTATATTGAACCTTCCTATTTTGTTTGCATTAGTGATAGAATGTTTGATAATAGTAGACATGCAGAAAAATTAGTATTTTACATACTTAAAAACTATAGACTTAGAGATAAACGTGAATTTTTTCACGTAACACCAGAAAAAATTCGATGTGTTTTCGAAAGTGTATCTAATTTATCAGATAAAACGATAAAGGATTTATATAATTCAATACTTAATAAATCATGTCCTACAGAACTATTATCAAAAATAAACGAAGACCAAGAAGAAGATTATATAGAAAAATCTATAAATTACAGAGATTGGTTAGACGAATTTTTTAACAAATTTTATTTTAGACCTCAAGATCCTAGTAAGTATCCTGGTTATATTTCTCCTGAACATACACTTTTGTCAAATCTAATTAAAAATATCAGAGATTGATTTCTTAATACTTAATTAAGAAATTTATTCAACAAGTACACTAGTTATTACTTCTATAAACGTTTCACTCCATTTATCTTTATTTATTGATAAAATATTAGTGATTGGTACACTGATCTTATAAGAATTTAAGATATCAGCTAAACATTTATAGTTCATCTCATCATAAAAATCTACTGGATTATCATAATATTCTTTAAATCCTTTTATATTCCAATCAACTATTTGTTGTAATAGTAAAGTAATTCTTGTTTTACGTTTATCAGTATATTTATCATTTATTACTTTATGACATTCTGTTAATAAATCATTAATTAACAAAAAATGTTCATCAGCATTTACTTCTTCTATCATTGATCTAATTTTGTCCTTAATTGTCAATCTTCTTTTTGCATTTATATTTTTTCTTATCGAAGGATCATTCTTTTCAACTAGTTTACGTTTTTTTGCAATCTCCTTCATTCTATTTGAATGAATCATAGACTGAGATTCTCCAACCTCAATTCCTGATTTAAAATGATTGACTCCTTCATTACTATTAGTGTCATACCACATTTTAGAATTATCTTTACAAGTTGCAAAAATAATTCTTCCATTTGCTCCTTTAACTATATCTAAAAGATTTTTACCATTTGACGCATTTCTTGATAATCTATCAATATAATCACATATAATTACTGGTCTTTTATTTTTTAAAGATTTAATAAATTCAGTGATCTCATATTTAATATTAGATTTCTCTAAATTTTTATATCCTGATTCATAAACATTTATCATTTTTCTTGGTGGTTTATCATATCCTAATTTTCTTAACGTATTAGTTATTTGTTGAAACTGTACACTAGTATTATGTATTTTCTCATACTGTTTTTGAGAAGAAACTCTTATAATAATCATTACACATTCATCATTTCTTATATTTGATATACTTTTATCAAAATTTATATCAATCACTTCGTCGTTTTCAGAATCAGATTTTTCCCGTAATTTACGTTTAGAATTAATAGCTTTCTTTGGTTTTACCACTTCGTCGCTTTCAGAATCTGATTCTTCCCGTAATTTACGTTTAGAATTAATAAGTTTCCTTGGTTTTACCACTTCGTCGTTTTCAGAATCAGTTAAACCAAATGATAATGGTAAATATATTTTATTACCATTTTTATCTTGTGCTTTTAACATAAGATTACTAAATAATGGAACTAAATCTTTTACTTTTTTCTTTGGCATATTATATAATATTTTTTACAAGTCTGTTTTTGAAAATAATTTCAATTTAAGATAATGGAATCTAATAATAAATGTTTCATCCATTTAATGTATCATTGAAAGGATTAAATACTATATATGATCCATTAATGAAATTAGATTATACTTATAACTTAATATCAAAATATATCATAGATTATAACTTTGATCAATGTAAAAAAATTATTAATAAACATAATATCAATATAAATGATATGAAAGATTTATTATATCATTGTGAAGATAATATACAATTAAGTTTTTTACTACAATTAGGACTTGACATTTTTTCAAATAGTACTGATAAAACATTAATATCTACTGGTAATGAAGTATTATATTATCTTATAATGAATGGAATTCATGTATCTAATACTATTAATAAATTAGATAAGCGTATAAAAGAAGTATCATTAGATGATACATATTCTAATAAAATTACAAGGAAGAATTTGGAAAGCAGATTAAATTTTATTATTCATAACAGAAATATATATGAAAATATAATTAACGATTGCATAAAAAATCATGTTATTGATGATATAATTTATATTATATTATCATATTAATTGTCAACAAGTTCTACTTTAACTGAACCGTCATTAACTTTGCTTAAATGTCTATTACATAAGTCAAACAACATATTTTGTAATACTGGATCAAAGTTACGTATATCAAATGTTGCTTTTTGATTATCTATCTTACCTGAAAATGGATTGCTTTTATCTTCCATTAATTTAATACTATGTTGTTGTATAATTATAGATACGATTTGCAAACCAAACGGATCCATTTGGCGTAGTAACAACATTAATTCATTAAGTTTACTAAACTCAGTAACATCTTTGTATAAATTATATAAATTATTATATAACTCTTGATTATCCATTTTATATTTGTGCATTATATTCCTTTAAACAAAAAAAGGAATTATTTAATTTAAGTTAACCCAAGAAGAACCATCAAAACCTTGAAATTTTGAAATACTGGTATTGAATACTATATTACCTGCAACAGCTGGTAATGCATCACGTTCAGAAGTGGAAACTGCTGGAGATTGTGTTAATTTGTTAACAGAACCATGTTCTACGATTTGATGTAATTCAGTGTTAACTTTAACTCTAAAGTCTGGTAAAGCAAAAGAAGTTTGTTGGAATGACATTTATTTATATAAAGAAAAAAATATTTATACTAAAAAATGATATTTTTTATAAGTTTTAAATTGATAAAATCTAATGTCTATTTTTGCCCAAAATAAAATTTATTTAGGACTTTGTTGTATTAATAATGAACTTAGAAATCCCCTAAAAAATCGCGATAAATCGTTAAAACCTGTTTATTGTAGCAGAACATGCATTCGTAATACCTATAGCGTTGAAAAAGCAAAAGAACTTGCACTTCTTAATCTTTCAGACTTAGAACCTATTTTTAAATGGAATAACGAAAAAGGTATTAATCATTATCGTTGTAGTAGTGACATGTTTCCGCGCTTTACTGACACTGAAGTAGAATCATATACTCTTGATTTTGCAAAAGAAAAACTCAAATATATGGGCGATATATCAAAAAATTTACAACAACGTCTTACATTTCATCCTGGACAACACGTACAAGTTGCAGCAAATACACCACAAGTCTTTGAACACGCATGTAAAGAACTTGAACATCATGCTCAAATTTTTGATCTAATGGGAATAGACGATAATGGAATCTTATGTGTACATGGGGGAGCAATTTACAACGACAAAGAAGCTACAAAAAGAAGATGGATTGAACAATTTGATGATTTGCCATCTAATGTCAAGAAAAGAATATGTATTGAAAATTGTGAAAAATGTTATTCTGTGAGAGATTGTTTAGATATAGCAGAACAATGCAAAATTCCTGTAATTTTTGATAATCTGCATTATAATTGTTATTGTTATTTACATCCAAATGAATATATTGAACCTGAAGATGAACTATTAGATGAAGTAGTCGAGACTTGGAAAAATAGAATTCCTGTACTTCATCTTGCTCAACAAGCAGATATGAAATACTATAAAGTGGGAAAACATGCAGACTACGTGGAAAATATTCCACAATACATATTAGACTTACCTGATAAGCACAATATTCCTATTTCATTAGAAGTTGAAGCAAAACAAAAAGAATCCGCAATTTTGAAACTTAAATCCAAATATAATATTTAACCTTATGAAGTTATAAGGTTAATCGTTGTTAATCGTCGTTATCTCCTTGTATATCTAAACAGTCTATAAAACTAAAAAATTTTAACTTTAATTCATCAGTTAACACACCATCTTCTAATGATATACATTCTTGATGACAACTAGAAATTAATTCTTTATCGTCTTCAGAACATTTCAATAACTTTTCTTCTAATTTATCTACAAATGAAGCACTAAACTTCTGAGCTTGTGTTATAAATAAATCTAAAAAGATTTTGCAATCTTCATCTCTATATTCAACATTATTATCATCCTGTAAAATAATTATTAATTTTCCATATGCTCTTACTATTTTAATTTGATTTTTACTGAAAAACCAACTCAGAAATCCTTGTATTCCATATTCTCCATAATGCATGAATGGACATTTTCCCAAGTTTTTTCTTATTGTATAACTTAACTTAGCAAACTTTGGACTATTATTTTCTTTTTTACCGTCAAGAAAATCAATCTTTTTCAACGCTGATTTTGAATAATTTTTCATTAATTCAGTTGCATATTGCTCTATTTTTCCTTCAGATATATCTTTCAATTGTTGTATATGTTTACGTTTATGTATATCTGGATTTGTATTGTGATAATAATCTGCAGAAGCATCCCTAACAGAAGACATAACCATAGTACCTATTCGTTTTCCTTTCACATCTTTTACTATATTATTTTTATCATCAACATATGTCCAAGACTTTCTCGATTCATCAGTTAATAAAAGATTGTCTTTTATCGCTGTTTGACTCATATATTCTGCTATTCCATCTATTCCCCTTAATAAGTTAGCTCCTATATTCTGCATTTCTCTGTTAATAAACTCCTGATCCATACTCTTAAACGATGAAACTATCGTTTTTATATTATTTTGTATATTGTTTGTCACATGAATATTTGTCGTTGGAGCTACACTTTGTTTATAAGCTTTTATAGTTGCATTTGCATAATTATTTATTGCAACGTCATGTTTCTTTAATAAGTCTATTTGGGCTTCCAAACTTGATATTTCACCTCGCATTTTAACAGTAGAAATACTATGTTCATGTGATAACTTTTCTATCTTTTTCTCATATATAACTTTTAATTCTTCTTTTTCTTTGGAAATTTCTTGAATTCTGCTATCATATTCATCTTGAATTCTTTTTCGTTCTAACTCTATCTTAGAATCAATACTTTCCAATATTCTTGTACTATGCTTTGGACATGTTTTATAATGTACATTTAATGTCTTTTGACTAACAAATTTACGTTCACAGTGTTCACATGTAACACCATCAACTGTTTCATGATCTTTCTTAGTTTTCTTTACATGTATAGATAAAGCCTTTTGTGTATCAAATAACTTATTACAAAAAGAACATGTATAAGACATCTTTATTTATCTAAAAATAATAAACTTTTAACTTCTTTTTAACTAATAAAATTATGATTTAACTAAATTATGAAATACAAAAATTGTAGTATAGAGAATATATTGAAAATAAACTATAAAATATACTAAAAATTATATTTTACAGGCTCAATTATATAAAGAAAATTAATAAAAATTTTTCATACGTTTTATAAAAAAAAGTTTTACCAAAATCGATTTTTAAAAAATGACACAACACAAAAAATGTTGTGTGTCAAATTTCAAATTTTGGTTCAAATTATTTTTTTGAAAATGAATAAAAAAAAGTTAATAAAATTATAGTCAAAAATGAGTCTATAAAAATTGGTCAAAAATATTTTTTTAAAAAAATCCGGAAAAAAATCTAAAAATTTCAAAATTTTTTCTTGAACATTCCAAATATGTGACACTTACATTCCTCCTACATTCTCTTACATTCCAAAATTTTTTATTATATTCAATTATATTACAAATTTTGAAAAAATGGTCCGAACATCGCCGAACATCGTCCGAACATCAGAATCATTTTTTTATTATATCAAAATCCTTTACATTATTTTGAATAAAAATTCTAAATTTTATATTATTAAAATTTATACTATAAGTTTTATAAAATTAAATTTAAACTGTATAGTTTTAAATAGAACTAGAAAAAATAATTTATATTATAAGAAAAATACTAGTATACTTTTATATTTGAAATCAAAAATCAACATTTTATGGAATGTCGAATTTTAAAATCTAACATTTTTAGAAATGTCGTAAAATATATCACATGTACCTATAAAATCGGAAACTGGTTCTAAAAATTAGGATAAAGGCTAAGTGTGGTAGTTAAATTCAAAAATCAACATTTTTTGGAATGTCGAATTTTGAAATTTGATTTTTAACATTTTTAAAAATGTCGTAAAATATATCCCATGTACCAATAAAATTCAAAACTTGATCTTAAATTAGAATAAAGGCTAAGTGTGGTAGTTAAATTCAAAAATCAACATTTTTTGGAATGTCGAATTTTGAAATTTGATTTTTAACATTTTTAAAAATGTCGTAAAATATATCCCATGTACCAATAAAATTCAAAACTTGATCTTAAATTAGAATAAAGGCTAAGTGTGGTAGTTAAATTCAAAAATCAACATTTTTTGGAATGTCGAATTTTGAAATTTGATTTTTAACATTTCTAAAAATGTCGTAAAATATATCCCATGTACCTATAAAATTAAAAACTCGATAATAAATTAGAATATAGACTAAGTGTGCTAGTTAAATTTAATAAACAATAAATAAGTTAAATAATAGCATATTTAAGTCATGAAAATACATTCTTTTACATTCCAAAACATTCTAATTACGTGATTAATAAACTTAATGATCAAATTAAGTTTAATCTATTTTTTGATATATACCAGATTTTCCACCACTTTTATGTACTAAATGTATATTACTGATATTAATGTCGTGTGTTAATGCTTTACACATGTCATAAATATTAAGACATGCGATACTTACGCTTGTAAGTGCTTCCATTTCAATTCCAGTTTTATCATTACATGTTACTTTTGACATGACATCAATTTGTAATTTTTCATCCATGAATTCAAAATTTAATTTACAATTAGATATATTTATAGGATGACATAAAAAAATTAGATCGTGCGTTTTCTTAGCTGCCATAATTCCAGATAAGTTTGCAACTGCTAAAATATCTCCTTTCTTGAGATTATTTTCTTTAATTTTTATATAAATGTCAGAAGAAGGAAATATAATAGAAGCTTTAGCTACCGCATGACGTTCAGTTATATTTTTATTAATTATTTGAACCATATTTGCTTTACCATTTTGATCAATATGGCTAAATGTATTAAATAAACGTTTAAATAAAGTCATTTGATAAATGTAACAAAGATTTAAATTAGAGTTAATCTTGCCATTTTGAGTCATTATTCTCATAATGTTCACGTTTCCATACAGGAACGTCTTTTTTAATCATATTCATAATAAATTTACATGCTTCAAATGCATCATTTCTATGTGGACTTGAGAAAGCTAACACGATACAAGGTTCTTTATAATTTACTTTATTTTTAACATGAAATATAGCTACTTTTTCACCATTGAATTTTTGTAATGCATCATTGCAAATTTTTGTTAATATTTCTAGAGCCATTTCTTCATTAATTTCATAAGACAATCCAATAATTTTGCCATTTTCATTCACGTCATTTCTTGTAGTTCCAATAAATAAGTTGACAGCTCCGCAAGATTCGTGTAAAACCCAATTATAAGGTTCTAATGGGTTTATGTTATCGATAAATTTGATTAAAATATTCATTTAAACGTAGAAAGCAAATGTTTAAATATGGTGATTTTAAGATTTTTTGCAAGTTCTAGAGATAGAGCTGGAATATCAATGATAGAAATTGATGTAAGTAGTATAAAAATGTTGAAACGTTACTTAATTGAACATTTTGATAAGCTAACGGAAGAATATTTATCTAAATGTAGATTTGCATGCAATAACAAATATATTGATGAAACATTTGAACTAAGTGAGAATGATCAAATAATGTTACTTCCTCCAGTTAGCGGTGGTTAATAATTAACTTAAAGAATTAAAAACTAAAATTAAAATGACAAAGATAATAATTAACTATCCTTATATATATAAAAAACAATATAAAATTATAAAAAAAGAATTTGATAAGAATTATATTCCATCCGTATTAGAAAGTTTTCCGAATGAAAGTGATTTAACTAATGGAATAGTTAGAATAATAAAAGGTCAAGAAATAGATGAATATGTTATTGATCATTCTAATAAAAATACAATTGAACAAGCGTTAAATAGATGTAAAGAATTATTTCCAATGAATTCGATGATGCAAATAGATGATATACTGTCTAAAATAGATACTAAATTCAAATTTGTAAAATTAAGTTCAAATAGATCTATATCTAATAAGATAGACATGTATATAGCAGAAGATATACGTTCTAATATAAATATTCCAATGCATCCTACAAGTACACGTGATGGTTATGCAATTTTAAACAGAGATTTGGATGTAAGAAAAAAAGTGATAGGTGAAAAAATGGCAGGAGATAATATAGAATATTCACGTTATTTAGAAGAAAATTCAGCAATGTATGTAGCGACAGGAGCAGTTGTCCCAAACGAGTATAATTGTGTTGTAATGATCGAGAATGTAGAATATTCCGAAGGATCAATTATGATAAAAGATAAAAGTCAGGTATATGATGGTTCTTTTATACGAACTGTTGGTTCAGATATTAAGAATGGAGAGATTTTAATGAGCAAAGGAGATAAATTAAATGGAATGTATGAAAGTTTGTTAATACAAGCAGGAGTAAAAGAAATTCCAGTGAATGTTTTAAGAAATAAAAGACTAAGTTGTAAAATTTATAGTACAGGAAATGAAGTAAAATCAATTGAATCTGAATTAATGACAGAAAGTGATGTTTATAATACAAATTTGACATTACTTGATACATTAATAAAACGTAATAATTTAGATGAATATTTGGATGTATCTTTTGAACACCTAAGCGATTCTCTTATTTTATCTCATATTAATGATTATGGTTTGAATCACGATATAACAATATTTATAGGTGGTTCTGCGATTGGAGAACATGATTATAGTAGAGAAATATTAGCAAGATATACAGAACCATTATGTACACAAATTAATTTAATGCCAGGAAGACCATTTGGAGTTGGAACGTATAGATTTGTAGATAAAGTTGGCGTTATGTTCAGTCTTGCAGGTAATCCAGTATCTTGTTGTGTAAGTTTTACTAGATTTATAATACCTTATATATATAATACATTACAGTTGAATAACGAGAATTTACGTATTCAAGGAGAATTGGATTATAATGCTATAAATAATGCAAAACGTAATGAATTACAGAGAGTTAGATATAAAGATGGAAAATGGACGTTAACTACAGAATATACGATGAGTAGTAATATTAAAAGTTTGGTAAACTGCGATGGATTATTATATGTAAAAGCAGGAGAAACGATAAATAAAGGGGAAAAAAGAGAAATAATATTATTTCATCAAGAAAAAAATATAATATCACAATCAGATGAAGAAAATGTCAACAGAGATGTCTTTAAAATAGGTATATTAACAGCTAGTGATAGAGCGTCTAAAGGAGTTTATAAGGATGAAAGTGGAGAAAAAATCAAAGAGTTTTTAACGACAAGAGTTAATAGTAAGTATGAAGTATATTATGAATGTATAGAAGATGATTTACAATTGATTGAAAATACTTTAATAAAACTAAGTAAATTAGGTTGTTGTTTAATATTAACAACAGGTGGAACAGGTCCAAGTATTCGCGATAACACAATAATTGCTTTGAAAAATATAATTCATAAAGAGTTACCTGGTTTTGGAGAATTAATGAGAACAGAAAATTTGAAACAAGTTCCAACTGCTATACTATCTGCACAAACAGCAGGAATATATTACTATAGAAATAGGGGAACATTAATAGTAAATTGTCCAGGAAGTCCAAAATCGATTGATTTTTCATTAAATTGTGTATGGAATGCTATACCATATTGTATAGAATTACTTGGACATAATTTTATGGAATGTGAACCAAAAGCTTTTAGACCGAATAAAAAATAATCAATAACGTTATTTTGATATAATGTTATATTTTTTTGATATAAATTATAAATGGTAGTATTTAGATCAGCTTCTAGAAAAAATGGTTTGGGTCGTAAATCTTCAAAGAAAAAGTCAAAACAGAGAATAAAACATTTAAGAAGGATTACAGCGATAAAACTTTTACAAGAACCAGAAAATAACATAGTCAATCAATGTGTAGAAAATGAGAATACAAAAGATAATTCTAAACGTGAAGTAATTATAGAACAATCTAAACCAGAAATATTGCAAAATTTACAGCAAAATCCGATGCAAAAGTCTAAACGTGATATAATGTTAGAAGAATTGAATAATGAATGTAGTGATATGTTTGATCCTATAAGTATGGATGATTTTAGCGATTTGTCAGAATCACAGTTAAATAGTATAATAAAAATTGGACCACGTGGTTCAAAAAAACACTGCTACTTAACAGAGTCCTTATATGACCATTATAAAACAACTTTTTTAAATAAATTAGAAACAAAAGATCCAATGAATCCATCTTATACGTTGACACAAGATGATATAAATTCTATTAAAATAAAAATGCAAGAGATTAATCCTACAGTTGTATTTCCACAAGAAAAAGATGCTCAGAAAAAGAATAATACTTTTGAAGATGAAGTTATAGCAAGAGAATTACAACAAGAACTGAATAGACTTGAACAAAATAATAGAGAAGAAATAGTTGAGAACTTAAATAATAATCTAGAACTTAGACAATTATTTAATCGAAATTTTAATAATAATCAAAATCCTTTACAACGTCAAAATGTGCAAATTAACCAAAATCCTATACAACATCCACAACGTCAAATTCCACAACGTCAAATTAACCAAAATCCTGTGCAAAATCAAAATGTACAACGACAAAATATGCAAATTAACCAAAATAAAGATATTATTCAATTAATAAATAATGCAAAAAATGCATTGATAACTTATGAAAATGAAAGAATCAAAATAAATAATACAGAACAAGAATATATACGTAATCAAGTGAATCAAGTGAATAAAGTGAATCAAGTGAATCAAGTGAATCAAGTGAATCAAGTGAATCAAGTGAATCAAGCGAATCAAGTGAATCAAGTGAATCAATTTAAACAATATAATCTAGTTAACGAATCAAAACAATTAGATATTCCATTATACAATAATAGAGAACAATTTAGGATGAATAGATATACTCCTGTAAGAATAAATAATCTAAATGAATCTAAAAAATCAATTAAATATTATAAGAAAATAGTTATAGGAGTATTAGTAGTAATTATAATATATTTTATTTATAAAAAATTGAAAAAAGAATAAAAGTTAAAGATTTGAAATAAGTAATAAAATGTCTGATACTCAAAATTCACGTCGTCAAAAAGCAATAAATGCATTAGCAACAGGTGAAGAACCAAAGACAAAGAAACCTGTTTTAAAATTAAAAACAGCAACTAAACAAAAGGCAGATCCTAAACCAGAAGAATCTGAAGACGATGAAGTAGTTGATATGGGTGTACGTGTAGCTCAACGTAAAGATAATCTTCAATATCAGAAGATGGATCAACGTGAGCATGTATTAAAACGTCCTGATACATACATAGGCGGAATTAAGAGAACAATGACAACAGATCCAATATGGTATTTGAAAGATGTAACAAATGACTTAAAGGATATTCATTTTGCAAAAGGACAAATGTCTATTAGTGAAGGATTATTGCGTATATTTGTTGAAGTATTATCAAATGCTATAGATAATGCAATTCGTTCAGTTGAGTTTGGTATAACTCCAAAGTTTATTAAAGTATGGTTAACTCCTACAGAAATTAAAGTTTGGAATGATGGGCGAAATATACCAACAAACTTGCATGAAAAGGAGAAAATTCCTATACCTGAAATGATTTTTGGACATTTATTAACAAGTAGTAATTACGATGATACAGAAGATCGTACTACATCAGGAAAAAATGGTTATGGTGTAAAATTGGCAAATATTTTCAGTACTAAATTTGATATTGAGATATATAATAAGGATGACGGAGTAATTTATAATCAAACTTGGGAAAATAATATGGGAACTTGTAATAAACCAAAAATTTCTAAGAAAGGATTTCCAAAATCAGTTGAAGAAGGAAAAAATGGTTATACAATTGTTACATTAAATCCAGACTTTGCAAGATTCGAAATGACTGAGTTAGATCCAGCACATATTGCATTATTCAAAAAATATGTATATGATACTGCAATGTGTGCAAGTCTTTATAAAGTAAAAGTATACTTAAATGATCAACTTATTCCAATTGATAATATTAAAGATTATATCCAACTTTATTTCAATAATATATTGCCAGATCAACATTTATTTTTTAGCACTGAGAATTCAAAAGTATTTGTAGCTCAAATGGATGAATTTACACAAGTTAGTTTTGCAAACGGTGTATTTACTAGAAGTGGTGGAGTACACATAGATGCTTGGGTAAATTCATTATTTAAACCAGTTGCTGAAAAAATTAATGGTACAAAAAAAGAAAAACAAATAGATGTTCGCGAGATTAAGAAATATATGTTTATGTTTGTATATATCACAATTCCTAAACCTGAATTTGATACACAAGCAAAACATAAGTTAGTTGGTCCAAAAATTTCTGTAGAAGCAGCTAAATCTACATATATAAGTAAATTATGTAAGTGGGATTTTGTTCAAAAAATTAAAAACTCATTGGATTCTAAAGATTTAGCGCAATTGAAAGATACAGAACGTAAAAGAAAATTTACAGCTATTCCAGATTTAGATGATGCAAACTTAGCAGGATCTAGACATGCATTAGAATGTATTCTATGTATAACAGAAGGAAAATCAGCAAAATCATATGTTATAGAAGGAATGAATGTTGGTCTCTTTGGAAAGAAAGGTTCAGATTATATAGGTGCAATGCCAATTCGTGGTAAATTTTTAAATGTTAAAAATGCTGCAATTAAAACATTAATAGGAAATTCAGAAGTTAAATCTATCATTCAAGCACTTGGTTTACAACATGGTTTAGACTATACAAAACCTGAAAATCGTAAAAAATTAAGATATGGAAAATTTGTTGCAGTATCAGATGCTGATGTAGATGGATATCATATTACAGGATTATTATTTAATTTTTTTCATACACTATTTCCAAGTTTATTAGCAAATAATGACTTTTTTTATTTTATGAGAGTTCCTTTAATTAAAATTACTAAAAAAGGTCAAGTTCTTAATTTTTTCTATGAACAACAAGCTAGAGATTATATAGAACAATTCAAACCAACAAAGGATCAAATTAAATATTTTAAAGGGTTAGGTACAGCAACAGATCAACAAGTTAGAGAAGATTTTGGAAAAAGAATGGTAGCATTAGTTAAAGATGATGAATGTGATAAAATGATGGAGAATATTTTTGCAAAAGAAACAACAGATTATCGTAAAGATTGGATTGCGTTATATGAGCCACCAAAAGAATATCCGCAATTAAAAGAATATGAAGTAGAAAACTTAAACTTAACAAACTTCTTAAATAAAGAATTAATTAATTTTAGTATTGATGATTGTCATCGTAGTATTCCATGTATTTTAGATGGATTAAAAGAATCATATAGAAAAATTCTATATGCTGCATTTAAACGTAGACTCAATCATGATGGAACAGAAATTAAAGTAGCACAGTTTGGTGGTTATGTTTCAGAACATACTGCATATCATCATGGTGAACAAAATTTATACGATACAATCATTAATATGGCGCAAAGATTTGTAGGAACCAATAATATACCTTATTTTATGAATATAGGTAATTTTGGATCAAGACGTCAAGGTGGAGAAGATGCTGCATCTGCTAGATATATATTTACCAAGTTAGAAAAACTTACAAGACTTATCTTTAGAAAAGAAGATGATCCATATTTGAAAGATAGAGTTGAAGACGGTCATGAAATAGAAAAAGAACACTACTTACCTATTATACCAATGATTTTAGTAAATGGTTGTCAAGGTATTGGAAGTGGTTGGAGTACAAATATACCTAACCATAATCCGCTTAAATTAAGCGAATGGATTCGTTGCTGGTTAAATAAAAATCAAAATAAACCTGAACTATTACCATGGTATAATGGATTCAAAGGAGTAATTATAGAAGAAGATAAAAAAATTACAAGTTATGGTGTTATGGATGAAATAGATGATAGTCATTATGAGATATTAGAAATACCAGTTGGTAAAAAACAATTCTCAATCGATAAATATAAGAAAAAATTATTAGAAATGATGGAAGAAGGAATATTAAAAAATGTAGAAGAACAAGTTACATCAGCTAATATTACAAAGTTCATCGTAACTAGTAATAAGAAAATGACAATGGATTCATTAAATTTAATTGATACTATTCATACAAGTAATATGGTGCTTTACGATTCAAATGGAAAACTCAAGAGATATAATTCAGTTGAAGAAATCATGGAAGAATATAGTGTAGCTAGATTAAGATTATATGGAGTAAGAAAAGAAGGACAACTAATGGTTATGCGCCATGATCTTGAAGTATTACGTAATAAAATAAGATTTATACAAGAAGTTCTTAACGATAAAATAGTATTAAAAGGTAAAGACGAAGAACAATTATCTGAAGAATTAAAAGCAAAGAAATTCATGTTAGTAGAAGCATGTTATGATTATTTATTAACTATACAAATAAGACAAATGACTTCAAAACGTGTTGATGCTTTAATAAAAGAGTCAAAAGAATTAGACGAACAAATTAAAAAGTTAGAAATAACAACGCCACAACAAATTTGGATTCAAGAATTGGATGAATTTGAAAAAGAATATGGAAAATGGTTAGAAGAACATAAAAAACAAATGGAAACACAGAAAGTAGAAAAACCAAAAGAACGTAAAACCACAATAGATAAAAAACCAACGTTAAAATTAAAGAAATAATTTTCTTATTTTTTTGAATAAGAAAAATTTAATCTTGCAAATATAAAATGAGTAATTTATCTTTAGTAGGATTTTTCTTCAAATTACAACACACAGTAAAATTATTCCACTGGCAAACAACTGACTATGCAGCACATATGGCAAGTGATATGTTACATACAGGTTTAGCTCCATTAGTAGATCAATTTATTGAAGTATATCAAGGAAATAAAAAAATTAGAGTTCCAGATAGATCTATTAATTTAGAGATACAATCATTAAGTAAAGATGAATTTTCCAAATTATTAAAAGAAGCAACTGTTTGGTTTAATAATGAAATATTTAAATTTGACATAACTGCACAAGATACCGAATTATTAAACATAAGAGATGAAATTGTAGGTTTAATAAATAAAACTATTTATTTATTAACACTTAACTAATGAATAGATTTTTAACACGATTACTCGGACCAAGAATTTATTATACACAGTTTGGAATAACATCTTCATTTACATTTGAGTCAAAACTAAAAATTCATAATTCTGACATATCTCTTTTAGCAGGAAGATGGTATCTCATGTCAACACAAGAAGAACATCATTGTTTTTTCCATGAATCTCAATTAAAAGAATTACCGATGTTACAATCAAGACTTGAACGAAACATGTTTCCAAAATACGATCAATTAGTAGTAAATAATGACGAAATTTGGGCAACATTCACAACGAATAATGGCAAACTTGTTAAAATTAAACTAATTGATGGAAATTATTATATTATTAAAGAAAATGACAAATTATTATGGATTTATTCCTTATAAATTTTTTCTTGACTAATTAAAAATGTCAAGAAAATTAGAATGTATTCCTTCATATATCGGAGCATCTGTTGCATCAGGATTATTTATAGCACTTTATGCGTATAAAAAAGATTATTTAACTGAATGGGTTGGCGGAGATAATTCTAAAGCAACCAAAGTACTTTTATTTTTAGGTTTTTGTACAATTGTTACTTTATGGTGTTCACTTAGATGGTTAGTATCAAGTGGATCAAGTAGTGAAAATTATTCACATCAAAAATGTAGAATTTGCAATAAAGAAATGTTCAAATACAATAAAGATCAATGTCACGAAGAATGTTTACACATGCAAAGCAAAATGGGCATGAATACAAATGAAGAAACTTGTAATAAATTATGCAAAGATTAAGGAAGTGTTGACCATAAACGATTTAATAAATTATTGTTAAAATATGGAACAGCAACTTTTAAGTTTGTTTCTGATATGTTTAATTGATCTTTTAAAAGATCGTCCATGACTAAACTAGTATCATCATCTACATATAAATTTTGATTTCTAGCATATGTATGAATAGAATCTGATAAAGATGAAATAGAATGCTTTTTATAACAATCTATATTAAGTTTTGAGCATAATTTAAATGGTATAACTTTAGTTTCTTCGTTGTAGATATAAGATTTTACGTAGTCCATTTTACAACTATATTAAACTTTTAAATTTCTTATTAAATAAATAAGAAAAATTATAAACGAGATAAGTGCTCTGTAGTATCGTATAATTTTTTAACATTTGCACCATTAACTCTTCCAACTTCATAACCATCTTTTATAAAAATGAAAGTAGGAACGCTATTAATAGAATAATCCATAGCAGCTTTTGGATTTTTTTCGATATCAATTTGGAAAAAAGTAATATTTGGATAAAAATCTTTTAATTTGTGGAAATCTGGAGCGATTTTCTTACAAGGTCCACAGAAAGATCCACTAAAATCAAGAACAAATTTACCTTTATTAGTGTCAACATTTATTTGTGAATTCATTTATTAATACAAAAAGAAAAGAAAAATGATATTTTAAAGAATTTAAAAGTATTTAAATAAAGAATGATTATTAGTGTTGAAGGAAATATTGGAAGTGGAAAAACAAGTTTATTGGAACAAATTGAACAAATACTTGCCAAAAATTCTGATATTTCTCCCAAGAAAATTCACATATTTTATGAAGGAGTGAATGAATGGTGCAATCTTCGCGATTCAACTGGTAATAGTATTTTTGAGCTATATTATAATGACCCTTCTAGATATTCTTACGTATTTCAAAGTTATGTCATGTCAACAAGAATGACACAACTAGCAAAGTTACGTGATCAATATCCAAATGATATAATATTATGCGAAAGAACACATGAATCTGATTATAATATTTTTGTGATGAATTTAGTTAAACAAAAAAAGTTAACTGAGATAGAATATTTAGTATATAAACAATTATTGGATACAATGAAAAATAGTCTGAATTTACATGTAAATTATATTATTTATAATGATGTAAAACCTGACATATGCAAACAAAGAATATCAACCAGAAATAGACACGGAGAAGAAGGAATTACATTAGAATTTTTAGAAAATCTACATGAAATTCATGAAAACTGGTTAAAAAATAGTGAAAATGTTTTCTTATTAGATGGATCATGTGATAAAAATTCAGATATTAGAAGTGAACAAATAAAAACGATTATAAAATTTATAAATAACTTATAATTTTCTTTTCATTACGAAACGAAAAATAGATTTAAAAAATATAACCATTTTACTAAATGACTAGTTTAGATGATTGGGATGATAATGATTTTGAGTCATGTGAAGTTAATGTTGAAATAACATCTGCAGAAGCTAATGAGAAAAAAATCACAGAAATAGTGGAATTGATATCAGACATGACAATTAGTTCACAAAATAGAATAACACTTGTAGAAAATTTATATGAAAGAGATAAAATATTATTTGCAGATTCAGTTAGTAATATATGTATTAGTTATTTAGATAATGGAGTAGAAAGTTTAAAAACAGCAATTGTAGACATAACAAAAATAGAAATATTACCATTTCCAATACGATTATATTGTAGTCTTACACTTACAACGCCACCAAAATTTGAAGAAGAAGAAGATTATAAACCAATACAAAAAATACCTTATATAGAATCATTGTTAGAATTATTAATAAATAGTACTTATAAAACACAAGAAGAAAAATTACAATTAGAAATTTCACATACTTTATTATTTGATGAACTAGTTAAACTAGTAGTTAAATATCCACAATATGAAAAACAAGTATCTAAATGTATAAGTGATATAATGACATTTGAAAAACTAATAGAAGAAAGTGTAAGATATAGAATGCTATTGCAAATAATCGATCAAAGAAGAAACTTTCCATTATTAGTTGAAAATTCAGTAATTGCTTTTTTTTATACAAGATTATCTCATACTTATTCTGTATATAGTGCACAACTTTTGCATAATTGGTTTTTACTTAATGATAGTCATATAGAAATTCTGTTCGAACGATGTATAGATGATGCATCAAAAGCAGAAATTTGTGATTTCTTATTAGGAATAGATCATGTCAAAGATAGAGCAAAAGAAATACTTTTTACTATAAAAGAATCTAATAGAATTAATTTATTCAAAAGTAGTCAGAACGTTCATCAAGTATCTGCTGATTTGGAAGGTTTTATAGAACGTCTCTTAAACTTTGACCCAACAGATATGAAAACTGTGGAAAATTGCCTGATGAACATGGAAAATTCACACAAATCAGAATTAAAATCTGCATTGACAAGAATTACATTGGATCAAGCACTTTATAGTAAAAAAACATTAACATTACAAAGTATTTTGTGTAGACTATTTTCATTTATAATGTCACATGAATCTAAAGAAACATTAATGCAGCGTCTATTAGAAGAATGCATAGATATGAGCGATACATGTAGTAGTGGTCATTTATTACGTTTAATCAATGTATGTTCTGGTTTTGAAAATGGAATAACAGTAAATGTACGTGATGAAATAAGGGGTGTTGTAAATCATCGTTTAAATAAGTTAATTATGTGTTTACCAGATGAACAACGTGATAAAATATTGGAAGATTTGACTAATATGACACAAGAAGTAATACAAAAGGATTTATTTCCTCAATTAGCTATATTACATGATGAGTTATGGAATGATTATAAAGCGATAACAGATATGCATACATTTGATGAATGTTTTAGAGAATCAAGTGTAAGTTATACAGTAAGTGATTAAACTTTGAAATAACCACCACCAGTACCAACAGTAACTGTATTAGATCCAGAAAAGAAACCGATAAAAAATCCTAAGATTTGGACAATAGTAGTGAAATAATAATATAATATTCCAGTGACAAAAAGAAGAATGATCCATCCTAATACTGATTTATGTTTTTGTTCATTAGGTTCGGAATCATTATAATTTTTATGAGACACAATTTTATAAAAGCAAAGAATAATGATTGCAATAAATAAGAAACTAGCGCGATCTGTAATTTTTTTAACAGTAGGATTTTGAATGGTAACATTACCAGCTTGAGAGAGAATTGGATTTGGTCTAAATTGAGACATTTATGATAATATAAGAAAATATTTCTTTACAAAAGTAAAGAAAATTTTATAAATTAAATTTTGATAGAATTTGAGATAAAGAATTTTTTAATTCATCGATTTGAGATTGCATATTTTGGATAGTTTGTTGTTGTGAATCTATAGTTTGTTGTTGTGTTTTAACAAGTTGATGTAATTCTTTGGTTGCACCCATAGCAAAAACAGATAAACGTTCTTTATCAACAGTTAAGAAATCATTTACTTCTTTACCATATACAAATATATTAGGATAATTTCCAATAACTGTAGTTATTTTTCCGTCAGTAATTATATATTTATCATTTTCTAAAATATTATTATAAGGATCATAAACTAAACCATCAATGATTTTATAGTTTTCGGTATTAATAACTTTACCTTTTACATCTCTATTTGGTAAATAATCTTTATCATCAACAACTATAATAAATGATGACTCATTAATTACTTCTTCTACTTTATAATTTTGTGTAGCCAATGAATCTTCCCACATTATAACTACATTGTCATTTGTAGATAATTCATGTATGACAGGAACAGTTATTGTTAATTTAGTTTTATTATCTAAAAATTCATGTGAGATATTAGAAGCAAGTGTATAAATATTTGGTATTTTATCAGTTGTTTTTGAAACAAAATCAGGGATAATGCTTTGAATTTCTTGTGCAACAATATCATATGAATGGGATTTATTATTATTTATTTTATCTTTGAAATCATATGATCTAATAGGAATATTTTCTAATTTTTCTAAACATCCAGTTGCATCTTTAATATTTTGTTTGATACGATTATCAGAAGCACAAAAGAAACCATAATTACAATATACACTTGTATTTTCAACTACAAGACCTAAATTAATAGTTGTTGGATTTCTGTATGAATCACCAACTACATCATCACTACCTAATTCTCCATCATAAACTCCAGGTGTTTTAATGAATGTTACCCATGTATTTGCATATCCACTATTAACTCCATTACCAACAATATGAAGTGGATATGCAGGAGAAGTAGTTCCAATACCAACATAACCAACTGGATTAATTCTCATTCTCTCAACAGCTAAATCAGAACCACTTGAAGAACCATTATAAGTAGAAAAACTTATAGCACTTTTATTATTATTAGAAGAATCTACTCTTACAAAATTAATAGATGCATTTATATCATTAACTCCAAAAGCATCACAACCAAAAACAATTCTATAAGCTAATTCTGAAGCACTTCCAAGATTTCCAGTACCTATTCTTAAAATATTATTTTTTGAAGAAGTTAATGAAGAATATAAATGAAGAAGAGTATTAGGATTATTAGTTCCGATACCAACATTACCATTACCTAGGATTCTCATTTTTTCAGTAGAATAACCAGGACCTCCATTGCCTTGACCTAATGCAGTATAAAATACTAATGTACCTGAACGTGTACCAGATGGTTGAAAATCAACATCGCCATTTGCATCTAATATTAATCCATTTCCACTTCCATATATATAATGTCTATAATCAGTATTACTTGTTCCATTTATATTTATACCACCAGATCTACCACTACCACCTAAAATATGCAATTTTGTAGAAGGAACATTTGTACCAATACCAACATTACCATCACCTTGAATTCTCATTCTCTCATTTAAACCACTATTTGGTTTAAATACTATATCTCCATATCCTTGTAAAATACTATTTGTTCCATCAACATACATTTCCATAAAATTTGATAATGTATTTCCATATGTTACAGAAGAACGTCCAGCTCTAGAAACAATTTGTCCCATAACATCTAATTTATAATTAGGATTTGTAATACCAATACCAACATTACCATTTGTATTAACATTAAAAAAAGGAGTTCCTCTTACTGAAACTTTAAGTGGAGCATATTCATAAGAATTTGATGGATTTATCCAACCAGTATTAATAATAACACCTTGATTACCAGTATTTGTACCATCTCCTACAGTAATATTACCTCCTCCTCCTAATACTCTAATTCCTCCGTTAGGATTATCGTTAGCATTTATATCTAGTTTATAAGTTGGATTTGTAATACCAATACCAACATTTCTATTAGGACCAATTGTCATTGCTTCAACTAATGTCGTATTATCGGCACTAGTTGTAAAAAAGCTTAATACACTATTAGTTGTAACACCACCAGAAAGATTTCCAGCCCTTATTCTCGCACCACAATATGAAGCTCCATAATAGTCTGGAGTATATAGATCAATGGATGGACCATATATTAAACCACCACCTTGTTGTCCTGGATTATTATTAAAACCAATAGCTAATCCTCCATCAGTTGAATTTGTAGTATTTATTGATAATTTATAAGAAGGAGAAGGATTAGTTGAACCAATACCAACATTTCCATAACGATCAAACATCATACGAACTGTTCCATTAGTTAATATTGAACAATATTGATCGTAAACAGTTGCTCCTCTATAAAAATACATACCAGCTTGAACAGCGGTTGTACCATAATAATAAGAACCAATAGAACAACTAAATTGACCATCTGCATTTGTTGTTGAACCACTGAAAGTACCAAGTCTAAAGTTAATGTCACCGCTACTCATGCGAGCTAAAGTAGTAGTTAAAACATTAGAACCAGTAGGAGAAGTAACTTCTAAAAGACAAATTGGACTTTGTTCATTTATACCAACATAACCATTTGGATTAATTCTCATCATTTCTGTTAAAGAAGCTGATGCTTGTGTAGTATTAACTGGTCTTCCAAGATTATATCCACTTGGTTGATTACCTACATAAAATACTAATCCTCCAAGATAATGAGCAGAATGATTTTGCCTAAATGCTCCAATAGCTCCTTGTGTAGAATTTGAATCAGTGAAAAGAATTAAATTAGGTCTATTAGAAGTAGTTGATGCTTGAGTATTATTAATTTCTAATGCAAAGTTTTTATTAGGAGTAGTAGAATATGTATTAGTGCCACTATATGCAATAGTCATTTGAAAGTTTGCTGTTGTATTTGATTGACCTAATGCAAGATTACCGTCAAATGACATGTTCATTCTATCAGTATATGTTGCAGTATTTGCATTTGTGATATCACCATTTGAATTTCCAAGTATCCAAGCTGATCGTCTATTTGTATCATCTGTGACTGATACATATTGTTTCCATGCACCAATATTATTTTGTAATAAATATAAAGTTGCATATCCATTATAACGACTATGAGCAATAGTTGCATTTTCACCTAAAGTTGAATATACGTGTAATTTAGAAAGTGGAATAGCAGTACCAATACCAACATTACCAGATTGTTTAATAATAAATCTAGTTGCTTGATAACTTGCTGGATTTCCAACATCTCCATATTGATCACATTTAAAATAATTAGCACCTGTATTTGTATCTCTTAATCTAACTTCAATACTATTTTGACTTGCATTTGTAGGATCTTGTAGAAGTAAACCAGATCCTTGTGTATTAACAATAACATTTAATGAACCTGTAGGACTTGCAGTATTAATACCACAACTAAAAGTACTTGTACCTAAATTAGTACCAAAAATACCACCTGAACTATTACCAATCATTAATGTATTGGAAACATTTGAAGATGGTCCGCCGCCATTTGAATTTATTAAAAAAATATTTCCAGAACCAGATGTTATAGTTGTTGCAGCATTAATACCTAAACCAATATTATAACTAGCATTTGTAACAGAAGACAAAGTTCCAACACCAATAGCAATATTATTATTTGCAGTTGAACCAGTAGTAGCTCCATATAATGCGTTATTACCTATTGCTACATTATAATTACCATTAGTTTTACATCCAGCTAACGTACCAATATATGTACTAGATTGAGAAGTTGTATTCCAATAACCAGCACTTCTTCCAATAAAAGTATTTGTTAAACCTGTTGTATTTTGTGAACCAGCATCAGTACCAATAAAAACATTCTCATAACCAGAAGTGTTAGAAACACCAGCATCAGTACCAATAGCTACATTAAGTTGTCCGCTAGTTGAGTTAGTTAACGAATTCACACCTATAGCTATATTTTTATAACCAACACCATTTGAATATAATGCATTTGTACCAACTGCTGTATTCCAATAACCACCAGTGTTTGAATAAAGAGTTTGATGACCTATTGCTGTGTTATTACTACTAGTAGTATTATAATATAGGGCTTGTTTACCAATCGCAACATTGTTTGATGCTGTTGTGTTATTTGAAAGTGTCTGTTGTCCAATAGCAACATTTGCTTGACCAGAAGTATTACTTGCAAGACATGTAGAACCAACTGCTATATTCCAAACACCACTTACATTTTGGTAAAGAGTTTGATAACCAATAGCAATTTGTGCATCTGTTGTAGTAACTCTAAGACTTTGATAACCTATAGCAACATTATGATTTAGAGCACCATTAGTTCCATTAAGCACATCAGCTCCAATACCAATATTATAATTACCGCTAGATATAATTTGTCCTACACTTTTACCTATTAATACATTTCCTGTAGAAGTAGATAATCTATAACCAGCATCTCTTCCAATTGCAGTATTATCACTTCCAGATAAAGCAGTTGAATTACCATGCATTGCGGATGATCCTATAGCAATATTATATAAACCACTTCCACCTACTGCTCCCCTTAATGCATATAAACCAATACCAATATTCAAATCAGAATTTTGAAAATAACCAGCATCACCACCAATATAAATAGATCTAGAACCTGTTGTATTTGAATAACCAGCTCTATAACCAAGGAAAGTATTAGTATTACCAGTAGAATTTGAAAAACCTGCATTATATCCAAATATTGAATTAGAATTACCAGAAACTAAACTATATCCAGCAGCTACACCAACTATAGTATTTTGAGTATGATTTGATTCACTTGTACCAAAACCAGCTTGCCAACCAACTGCAACGTTATTTGAACCAGTATTAAAATTTCTTAAACTGGAGTTACCTATTGCAAGATTATAACCACCTGAAACATTAGTAAACATAGAATAATTACCAATAGCTAAATTTTCAGATGAGTTATTACTATATAATGAATTATAACCTAATGCAATTGTACTTGACCCATTAGTATTTGAATAATTTGCATATTGACCAACAGAAATATTTGTATTTCCTGAAACATTAGAAAATAGAGTTTGTGACCCAATTGCAATATTTGAATTACCAGTAGTATTTGCAACTAATGATTGAGATCCAATAGAAATATTATCAACCGCAGAAGTCATAGAAGTACCAGCAGAAACACCTAATGCTACATTACTTGTGCTTCCAGTGTTTGATAAACCAATATAAAATGTTACACCAGGACCAATGGTAACTAAACCATTTTGACCAATTTGGAATCTTGTTAGATTATTTGTTGAAACACGGAAATAACCATTTTCTTGATTATTAATTACAAAATTATTTCCATCTCCATAAATATAAGCTGCTCTATAAGATGCTACTGAACCAGTTGAACCAAGATTAATTAAAAATGATTTAGTAAATCCATTATTAGCAGAAAAGTCTGAAACTCTTAAATTTCCGTTAATATCTAAAGCTCCTTGACTAGGATTAGTACGATTAATTCCAACTAATCCATTATCTTTTTGAAGAATTAATGGACGTGTACTTACTCCGTTTTCAGTAGATTGAATCCAAGAATAATCCATAGAATTAGCTAAATTTGAAATACCAAAAGCTAAACGTGAAGAACCACCACTTCCTGGATTATCCGTTTCAATTCTCATTATACCAGTATCATCAAACTGAGACGATACTCCATTAACAACTAATTTAGTGTCAGAATTTATAGTTCCAATACCAACGCAACCTGTAGAATTAATTCTCATACGTTCAATATCGTTATTTGTAGTAAAACTCATAAAACCACCTTGTGTTGTATTTCCCCTGTGAAATCTTATAGTGGAATTTACATTAGTACCGTTGTTATAAATTAATCCAAATTTAGAGATAACAGATGATGGTAAATTGACATTATCGCCTTTAATTGTAGCAACTTTAAATAATTGATCTTGGGTAAGAGTACCTTGACCTAATATAGAGTCAATTGTATTTTGAGATCCTGTGTTATAAACTTCAAATCTAGCAATTGGTGTTTTTGTACCAATTCCAACAAATCCATTATTATCAACGCGAACTTTTTCAATACCATTAGTTGTAATTCCAATAATACCATTAGAAGGATTATATAAACCGGTATCTAAGTCTGTATTCCATGTATAAGCAGGAATATTTTCAGTATCAGGTTGTCCAATGAATCTATTACTTGTGATTAATGTACCTGTTAAGCTAACAAATGCTGCATTGGTAATTAATGTATTTGAAACATTTAAATTTTCAAACCAAGCATTAGTACCAGTTAAATTTGTTGTAATTTGATTTGTTATATTTGAATTTGTACCATAACTATTTGTTATATTCGATACAGTACCAACTAAGTTATTTAATTGAGCATAAGCACCAGTTAAATTTATAACTTTAATTGTTGTAATATCTGCAGTACCATTTACAGATAACTCATTAGAAGGTGCACCTGTAGCAATACCAATTCTTTTTGATACAATAAGAGAAGAATCAGGAGCTTGAGAACCTGTATATCCAATATTTATACCTTTTAGGGAAGTTAAATTAGTAGTTTGGATTGTTCCAATAACGTCAATTTCAGTATTAGGAGTTAAAGTGCCAACACCAATTTTACCTTCAACTGCTATATTGTTTTTATCAATAGACAAACTAGAATAATTTTGTCCAACAATTAAATTTTCTGTATTAATAGCGTTATTTGTATAATATGTAATAACAATTAAACCATCTTGTGCATCAAAGTTTTGATTTCCACCATATCCACTATATAGGACATAGTCAGGATCAGATGTGTTAGGTGCACTAAAATCATTAGATGATTGAATATTCAAACCAAAAGAACCACCACCAGCACCACCAGCAGAACCAATACCTGATAAAGTAGCAGAACCACCACCACCACCACCAAAACCTGAACCACCACCACCAGGAGTACCAGCATTATTATAATATGAATTTCCTTGATCTCCACCTTTACCAAGATTTGTTGTAATAGTTGTAACAGTTCTAATAAATGTAAGACCATTTTGACCAGATATATCACCTACACCACCTGTTCCACCAAATCCATTTTGTCCTGGTAAACCACCACGATTACTTGGATTTACGTTACCACCTGCGTTATTTCCTGGACCACCATATATATTAGGATTATAAGTTGGAGAACCACCACCACCACCACCACCACCAGCAACAGCTAAAACTGTATATTGACCAGCACCAGTTGATATGTGTAACATGGAACAACCACCACCAGCACCACCAAGAAAAGTAGGTCCTTGGCCAGCTCTACCACCTTGATTTTTTTCACCAACAGTAACAACAATTTGTTTATTGAATGCATTATAAATAGTGAATTCTGAATATGCACCGGCACCACCATTAGAATAACCAGTACCTGCATTACCACGCGAACCACCAGCACCCCATAATTTAACGTTTACTGTTTTAACATTACTTGGAATAAATTGTGAATAAATTCCAGGAGTATTAATAATTTGTTTAGAAGTGCCTGTATAATAATTACCACGTGTAAAATAACTTTCGCCATTATTATTAAATGATCCTGTAAAAGAAGTTAGTCCAATGGATACTTTACCATTTGCTGTATAAATAAAGTTTGATCCTGTTAAACTGAATGGACTTGAACCAGTAGGACCAGCAGATCCAGTAGGACCGCCAGGACCAGTTGGACCGCCAGCAGGACCTTGTGAACCTTGTGCTCCAGTAGGACCAATTTGACCTTGAGTAATATTAGTTTTGAGAGTGGAAGCAAGAGAAGAAGGATAAGTATAAAAACGAACAGCATGATTAACGTTATCTGTATTAAATATGGTTGCTCTCATAAGGATTGTACTACTTGGACTTACTGTACGAGCAGCAATATCTAGTTCAAATTGAATTGATTCGGAAGGTGGACGAGCTGTTTTAATAGATTGATAGTCTGAGTTTGCTAAACTAATAATATTTCCAGATGCTTGACGTTCAAAAATTTGAACTTTTACAAGCACTAAATTTTGCGGAGATGGAAGATCAAAATTATCAAGATATAAATTAACAATCCATTTTCCACCAGGCCAAATATTATTAGCAGGACTAGAATTTGAATAAAAATCAATATTTAATTTTTGTGCTGGAGATATTGCAAAATTATTATTATCAACTCCATTTACCAATGATAACGTAGAATTAGAAGGAGTTGTTGTGTTTGGAATTAGATAATATAATATTCCAGGTACACCTTCTGGTCCAGCTATACCTTGTGGACCAGTAGCTCCTGTATTTGTTGAAAATCCAGCAGGTCCCCTTGGGCCTGTGTATCCTGTGTATCCTGTGTATCCTGTTGCTCCTGTGTTTGTAGCCCATCCAGGATCACCTTGTGCACCAGTTGGTCCTGTGTATCCTGTATATCCCGTTGCACCAGTATTTACAGCTGTTCCAGGCATACCTTGTGGACCAGTTGGGCCTGTATAACCAGTTTCTCCGACTTCACCTTGTGGACCAGTGTAACCAGTATATCCAGTAGGGCCCTGTGGACCAAGTTCGCCTTGCGGACCAACATTTCCTTGTGGACCGACTTCACCTTGTGGACCGACTTCACCTTGTGGACCAGTGTAACCAGTAGCACCAGTATCTCCGTAAAGTCCAGCTACATGACCAGTAGCTATATTTTTAATAAGAAGATTGCTAACGACTAAAGTTTTAAAAACGACGTCATTTCCTTCAAAATTAGGAGTATTTTCATAAGGAGGAACAAACGGTTTATAACGATCGCCTTGATTACTCATTTAAATAAATAATTTAAAATAATTTAGAATGATTTTAAATAGCAAATTTAAAATCGACAAAAGTCTTAAATTATTTGAGTTTTGTAAAAATAAAACTACAACTCATGTTCATTAATCTGGAATCTACGACATTATATCCTGTTATAAGTTCATTTATAACATTTGGATCTGCTGATATTTGTGTATCATTCGTTTTATACGGAGTATTATCAAATAGAATAACGTTTCCATAAGGATCTTTGAGTGTAATTCTAATATTAGATCCATCTGGTCTAAATCTAATAAGAGGTTGTGTTCCTGCTGATAAAATCATGAAGTTACTTTCTCCTTGAGTATAAACACCACTTATAGGTATTTCAAAGATTGCTTTAGTTGATCTATTTGGATCATTAGAATAAACGTTATTAACAATTTGAGAATCAGCAATACCTTCTTCGTTAGTATTATAAACTTCAAGGAAAATATATCTAAAATCATTAAGATCCCTAACACCAGTAAGAAAACTTGTTTTAATTGGACGATTTGGAATAATTAAACTTTGAAGTTCAATTGTATAAGTTTGACTACTATTAATAGATCCAGGATAAAATTGTAATGTATAAGTTGCATTAACATTATAAGCTGAGAGATAAAAGTATTGTTGTTCTAACAATTGAGTACCTTTTATAGTAAAAATAAATTCATATGTTAATTGATCTATAGTAATATTTAATACAGTTAATACAGTAATTTGATTATTGATTAGTGTTATAATATAATAGGTTTTTCCATCATTATATACAATATTTCCATACCAGTCAAGTCCAAAAACATTCATAATTATATTTCCTTCTTCATTAATTGTTTGACTAGTCCATTTAATGATTCCAGTAGTATTACTTTTTGCCATGTTACCACTGAAAAAGTATTTACTATTTGGTGTTAAAGTAGGTTCAAAAATATATCGAATAATTTTAGTTGTATCGATTGTTTGATTAAGTACTATGATAAATTCGTCGGGAATACTTGCAGAAAATTGTGAATTTAGAATAAATTGCGTTGATCTCACAGTAAAGTTCGTATTCAACCCAGTAACAGTAGAATCTGCTTGATTTCCTTTAATAAAAACATGATAATTAGTATAATTTGCACCAGTACCCATAAATAATTCAGGTTCAAATAATGCTCCAGTAAAAGAGTAAGCATTAAGTCTAGAATAATATTTACCAGTAGAATCTCTTATTCTTGGTTCAATATAATAAGTAAGTACAGTTGATTCAGGAATATTAATGGAATCTATATTTAATACTGTTCCTAATGTTCCATCTCTATTATATGCAGCAATACTTGATTCTTTTATTGCTGAATAACAATAAGGAATAGTTATTGTTTGGTAATCCATACTACATTTTTGAATAGGATGAATGGTTACAGCACCTGTAAAAGGATAAATGTAATCACTTGCCAAATATGTTCCTGTAGAATTATATAAAGAACTCCAAACTACATACTGATCAGGTTTATTAAAATTAAATTGAGATATATCTATATAAGTTTGTTGTTTAGTATCAAATTCAATCCAATAAGAATTTGAATAACCAATTATGCTAATATTTTCTCCACTTGGATTTATAGAAACTCCTAAACTAAATGTTTCAAGATTTGTGATTTTACTTTCTATTTTACTATTCCATCTATACAAACCATCTTCTTTTAAACTAATTAATGCAACACTAGTAACTGAAGTATTAGGAATATTTGCAAGTGCATTAGTTAATGGATTTTGATCAGTACCTATGTCTTGATTTGTTGGATTATATACTAATAAATTAGGAGATTTAAATGTTAGATCTAAATACAAATTATCATATGAATCAGAAACAATTGAATTAGTTATATCAATATCAGTTCCGATAATAGGGACACTATATAAAAATTCTCCAGTATCTGTATTACATTTAAGTACAGCAACATTTGACTTTCCTGAATTAAAAACACTCCACTGAGCACCAGTTAAATTATTAAAACTAGAATATAAACTAATTTTATTATTCCATGTGACTGTTTGATATAAATATAAATTACTACCAGAAATATTTATATCACTTGAATTTACATTTTCTGAAAAAGTTATATTAGAATCACCACCAATATAATTTAACCATAATGGTTTACCATCGTTTTGAATTTTATGGGTAAATGATAACCCAATACCTTGTAGATTTGTAAAATATTTAAAGTTAGGATTAAATTGCAAATTCTCAATGATATCGTTTGACCATAAACTAGTAAATGATGGATCAGTTACGTCATATGTAACAATATTATTAAATAAATACGTAAGAGCATTAATAAAAACGAATGATTCAAATTTAACCAAATATACTTTTAAAACATATGTATCATTAGGACTAGCATTTGTGACAGCAAGAGGTGGAGATGTTAATATAAAATAATTATTAATATTAGTAATATCGTATATTAAAATATCATCTTGATTTTGATTACTTGTACTTGGACTATTATTAAATGAAAGATATAATTTTTGAGTAATATCACAAAATTGTGAAGATATTGAGTAATTTCCTTTCTCATTAAAATGTGGAATACGTACAGAATATTTAAATGCATTATATGGATTTGTAATATTACATGTATAAATAAAACGATTAAATTGATCTTGTGAATTTGTTAAATTTATTGGTTGTGGTCTTATAAATAATAAATATTGGTTTGTAATTGAGTTGATGGAATAAGCAAGTGTTACTTTTTTAAGATAACTATCAATATCATTAGGTGTTAAAATATTAGAATTGTTTAAAAAAGTATTTGCGATAAAATTATAAACATAAAGTCTATCTGTATTTTGATAAGTATCAGAAGCATGAAAATAAATGATAGTCTGTTCATAATTAAAATAATAGATTGGTATAATATTACTTGTAGAAATAAAATCTTTTACTCCTGATTCAAAAAGTTCTGTATTGCTTATATGAATTAATTCTAAATTTTCTATTTTGTAAACTCGAATAACTAATCCTATTTCAAAACTTTGTCTAACAGTATCATAATATTGAGAATTATTCATGTAAATGATATATAAATCAGAATTAGTTTTCATTGTTCCAATATAGTTTTGATAATTAGGATTAGCAAATCCATTTTCTAAATTGCCAATATATGTTATCTCTTCTGAAATATAGTTACCACCAGAGCTTTGCGCATTTGTTAAAACATCTCTAGAAAAATACCATACACTACAATCATAATTTGAACCATATAAAATTACAACATAAAATATATCGTCTTTAACAATTAATTGAATATCTGTTGCAGAACGTTGGTCAAATGAAATATTTATAAATGTTACTAGTAAATATACACTATTTATATTGGAACAATCGTATATTTTCAGACCATCTTGATCAAGAAAGATATTATAAAGAGCAATGATTCCATTTATATCTTTCTGACTATCATCATAATAACTAACAATTGCCTGACAACTACTAGTTTGTGTTAAATTTTCACTAACTTTATAAATATGTTGACTTTCGATTGCAGTTTCGTTTAAGAATGATGGTTTTATGACAAATTTGCTTACATATTCTTCTGTATTAATTTCATATAAATTAGTAGCTTGAATTAAAATTTTATTATCATTTGTAACATTAATACCAAAAATGTTATAAAATCCACTATTAAACATAACATTACTATTAACGTTGAATGATTCTCCAATTAAGTTTATTGATCCTTGAATAGAAGTTAATGTATTACTAAATATACTTACAATACCAGTATTAATATTTGTTCCCAATAACAATAATTGATCTGTTCCGTTAAAATTTCTTCGTAATGGAATAATATTTGTTGAATTTGTAAGAGTTTTAGTTCTAAATGTTAAACCAGTAATGTCAACATCTATATTATATGTTAATTTCCAAATATCAACGTATTCATCATAAACTAAACCAAGAAAGTTTTCATTTACGTTTATTGTTTGAGAAAATGTTTGTTTACATATACTTGCAGTATAAATATTTGTAATAATAAATAATATTTCAAATTGAGCTAATGGATTAACATAATAATTTTCATAACCATTTTGAGAATAATTAGTTGAAGTAAAAATTGCCCAAGGTCTATTTTGTCCACATGTAAAGATTTGAGCAGTTGTACAATTGTTTTTGGAAGTTTGTTGAAGTTGAGCATATGTTTGGGTTTGCGGATCATAAGTGTAACAACCTATTGTAGATTGTCCAACAAGGGCTAAATATAATCCTGTAAAACTACCATTAGTCAAGTAAATTAAATCTGATGCAATACAAGGAATGAATGAAGGAACTTCAAGATCAGGTAACTGGTTTATTTCTATAATATTTCCAGGAAATATTTGCATGTAATATAAATGCATTTTATCAGCTGATATTGATATGTAAATCTTGTCATCAATTCCTTCACCTGATTTAGCAATATTCATACATGTACTAGCAGAATATCCTACAAGATCAAAATCTAATAATATATCCATAGTAGAAGCGTTATAAACTCTTATAATATCCCTTGTTGTATTTTCAATTGTATTAGAGTCATGCATTAAACAAATAAGATATTCATTATTATTATGAGATATGAGTTTTGAATTAGCAATGTTTTGAATACTTGTAGACCACCAGTAAGGAGTTGTATATATACTTTCAGGTAAAGTATAAGGATTAACATTAGCAGTAATATAAATGTTTTGGGCTAAATCGGATAAAACAATAGTTTTCCCATTATTTTGAGTTGGTAATAAATCATAATTTGAATAAATTGCATGATATCCCCAATCATGTGTACTATAACTTATTGGATATCCATCAAAATTAAAACCAAATACAAGAATATAACGTCTTGTATGCTGAGTAGAAATATTAAAAATAGTACTAACTTCATTAGAATTTACAGTTTTTCTTAATATTTTACCACTAGTAGATTTTGTATCAAATACAAAGTATACTTGAGAATTTTGAATGAAAATATTAACTGATTGTGTTTCATCCATATTATCTGGTTGATACCAAATCATGTAATTAAAATCAAATGCAGTAGATGCAAAATAAGGAAAACGTGAAAAATTACCTAATAGTGATATCTTAGGAGGATCAGGAGATTGGTCATAGTAAGTGAATATAATGCTAAATTCAGCAGGACTTTGATTTGGTTCTATAAATCCATAAAAATAGTTTGACCCTTTACTAGAATTATATATATAATTAATAATTGATCCATTTTTAACTTTTAGAAAATTTCCAAAATAGTCTCTATCAATTGTAAAACGAGGCATAAAACTTTGCGAATCTAGCGGAACACCAGAAGGATAAATACCATCTTGAGGTTTTTCACGAAAACTAACAGCAAAATCAGTTTCCAGAGGCCATTGTTCGTCATCTCTAAATTGACTATCTATGGTAACGAAGTATTTGTTACTCATTTTTATTAAACAAAAGATATTAATTTGGTAACTTTTAAGTTTAAAACCCAAAAAAATTATTTAAATTGTTTTGACCAATTAAATAAATCATTTGCACGTTGTCTCATTAATTCTTCTTCATATTGTATTGTTTTAACTTTTTGTTCATATAAAAATAATTGTTGAATCATGTAACAAACTATTACAAAGTCTTTCCATTTAAGATTCGCCAATAGTATGCAATTATTCCTGTCTTTTTTTGATTTGGAAAGAAAATTTGATAGTGGTGGATCAATCGTTATAAAATTCAAACTAAAATAAATTAGATTGTATGCGTTTTGATTATTAAGTTTTAGCCAATTCAATAAACTTAGTACTAATAATAAGGATTTGATATCGTTCATTTAAATAAACAGTTGGTTATATTTAATTAATAATTTTTTATTTCAATAAAATAAATGATTGAAGAATTATTTTTCTTCATGCGATTATGTTTGACAGTTTTTATTTCTAAATTAAAACATGAGTCCGAATATAATAAACCCAAAATCAAAAATTATACAATATTATTGATATTGATTGAACTAATTGAATGGATATTTATATTCAAAAATAAATCAACTGGTTTATTAGTTGGAATGGGTAGTTTAATGCAATTTGTTATAATGCATTATTCAGATAATGATTTTCCTTTATATTTATCAGTATTAATTTTATGCTTTATGATTCTTGATATACATGCAGCGTTTTATTTATCTATATTATTTGAGATATGTATGTCTAAAAAAATGTTTTTGACTTTAATTAATGGTGAAAAAACATTTATAGTATCCATAATTATATGTTTTCTTACATTTGTGAATTTATGGTATAAATATAAATCTCCATATTTTTTGTGGAGTAATATGGCGTCTATATTACGTAAAATAATGTTTTTATAATTTTCGTTTTGATATAAAATGAAAAAAATGTCAAAATTCTTATGATGATAAGAAATGGTTATTCGATTAAACGATAAAACTTGTGCTTGGGATGTCATCAAAGCAAATTTTGATGAACATGGTATGGTTCGTCAGCAAATTGATAGTTTTGATGACTTAATGATGCACATCATTCCATCACTTGTACGTGAAACTCCAGAAATTACTGTTACCAAAGATACTTCAACGTATAGTTTCAAGTTAGAAAATGCATTTGCAACTAAGCCTGAAATATTAGAGCATGATAACGTAACTACGTTTTTAACACCACAAATGTGTAGACAACGTAATTTAAGTTATCAAAGTAATATTTATTGCGATTTGAAACATACAACAATAGTAGATGGTAAAAAAACAGTAAAGTATCAGAAAATTTTGCTTACTAAAATTCCTGTAATGTTGCAAAGTGAATATTGTATGTTAAAAGGAAAAACAAAAGAAGAGTTACTTCAACTTTTCGAATGTGATGCAGATCCTGGAGGTTATTTTATTTTGAAGGGTGCAGAAAAAGTCTTAATTGCACAAGAAAGAATGGCTACAAATCAAGTATATATATTTGAGAGTAAGCTTGGATTTTCTTTTGCAGAAATTAGATCTGTTTCTGACGGTACTTCAAAATCAAGCGGTCAAACGATTATGAAATTTATTCAAAATAATAAAAGAGGAAGCAATCATGAGACTGTATTGAGAGTATCATTTCCAAATACCAAGAAAGACATACCATTTGTGATTCTTTTATATGCATTAGGTATGACGGATGAACAACAAATAAGAAAGTTTTGTGGAAAATTTTCAAATCACTTAGATAATACATTTCAGGAGTCTTGGCATATCGATTCTCAAGAATCAGCTATTCAGTATTTAATTGAAAAAAGTGGTGTTCCAAGTGCAACAAGAGAAATAATTGAAAAAATGTTAATGAATGATATTCTTCCACATGAGCCTATTATTAATGATAAAGCATTATTTTTATGTTATATAGCAGATAAATTATTACGTACTGTATATGGAGAACGTCCACACGATGATAGAGATCATTTTGGAAATAAGCGTTTAGATTTAGCAGGAAATTTGATAGGAATGTTATTTAAAAATTCATTAAATCGTGTCATGAATGAATTCAAGAAAGAACTTGAGAAGAAAATAGCATCACAGAAAACTTCATTTACTGTTAATGATATAAGTAGTGGTGTTATTGCAAAGGAAATTAATAGTGCTTTAAGTACTGGAAACTGGGGTGTAACTAAAAATAAAGTTGCTAGAACTGGTGTAAGTCAACCATTACAACGTCTTACATATTTAGCAACGGTAAATCACTTGAAAAAGTTAGTAGCTCCTATAGCAAAAGAAGGTAAACAGACTAAACCAAGACAATTGCATAATTCAAGTTTTGGTATGGCTTGTTCAAATGATACGCCAGAAGGTCAAGCGTGTGGTTTAATGAAAAGTTTTTCGTTATTAACACATGTCAGTTTACCAGTCAGATCTAATATAAAAGCATTAATAATGGACTGTATAGGAGAATATATTAAGGAAAAGGATGAATATAGTACAAAAATATTTATAAATGGAACGTGGATGGGTAATACAGAAGATTGGGGAAGTGTAGTAACGATAATTAAAAAGATGAGAATGGAAAAATATATTCCATTTGATGTGTCAATAGTTAATTCCTTATTAGATAAGGAGATAAAAGTAATATCAGATGCAGGAAGATGTTGTAGACCACTTTTTGTAGTTAAAGATAATCAACTATTGATTAGTGAAGATGATATAAAAGAAATGAAACGTCAATCACATGGATGGAGTTGGTTAGTAGAAAAAGGTTTTGTTGAATATTTGGATGCATTAGAGGAGGAAGATTGTTTGATAGCATTTACAGAAGAAGATTTATTAGATTTTACGATGAATTATTCACATTGTGAAATACATCCAAGTGTAATATTGGGTATATCAGCAAGTTTAATAGGTTATGCAAATCATAATCCAAGTCCACGTATTAGTTATCAATGTGCACAAGCAAAACAAGCAATGGGTATATATGCGTCAAATTATCAATACAGAAATGATGGTGGTACTACACATTTATTATGTTATCCACAAACTCCATTAGTTAAGACGAAACAACATGTGATGTTAGGATTCAATGATATGCCTGCAGGAGAAAATGCAATAGTTGCAATCGCGTGTTATACGGGGTATAATCAAGAAGATTCAATTATAGTTAACCGTGCAGCACTAGAAAGAGGATTATTTCGATCAATAGCTTTTAAAAATTATAAAGAAGAGGAAGTAAAGAAAATAGGAACAGTTACTGAAGAGTTTTTAAAACCACAGAAAGGTTTTGTAATGGGATATAAGAATAAAGGATATCCACTGATAGATGAAGAAGATGGTATTGCATATGTTGGCGCTCCAGTGAAGGGAGGTGATGTAATAATGGGAAAGGTAACAAATATGCCAGCAGTTGTTGATGAAAAAACAGGAAATAATATCGTACAAAAAGATATATCAGTAACTATAAAACCAACAGAAAAAGGAAGAATAGATCAAATAATGATGACAGTAAATGATGAAGGAAAAAAAATGATAAAAGCAAGAGTATGTTCAGTACGTCAACCAGAAATAGGTGATAAATTGTGTAGTAAAAATGCTCAAAAAGGTATTATTGGAATGATTATGGATCAAGAAGATCTTCCATTTACTAGGGAAGGTATAGTACCAGACTTAATTATAAATACACATGAATAAATAGTTTAAAGAAATAAACTTAATATAAGAAATGAATAGATGTTCTAGTTGTAAGTTAGAATCAGATAATAATGATTTATATAAAAATAAATATATATGTAAAAAATGTCATAATGAACAAGAAAGACTTAGATATAGAAATAAAATTCTTATGATTCAAGAATTAATTGAAAAAGATAGTAATACTTTATTAAAATGTAATAAATGCAAAAATATGAAACATCATACAGAATATGATAAATCATATAAAAATTGCAAAGAGTGTAAACATAGTATAAAATATACATATAAACCAAAGTCAAATAATTTTATAGATAAAATTTGTATTTCGTGCAATAAACTTAAATTATTAAATGAATATTATAAAAGCTCTATATACTGTAAAAGTTGTACAAATGATAAAAATTCAAATTACTATCAAAATAATAAAGAGAATATTATAAAAAATAATATTATATATAGAAAAAATAGAGAAATACATAATATAATATTAGATATTGATAAACGAATATGTAAAAAATGTAATATTGAACAAACTATTGATAATTTTAAAATATTACGCGGTAATTTTTACGATACTCATTGTAATATATGTAGAAAAGAAAGAGAAAAAGCAAGTAGAATAAATAATATAGAAACTAGTAGGAAATGGGTGCAAGAAAATAAAGTGATGATATATCTAAGGAATAGATTGAAAAAAATAGTTAAAAATGTTAAAACTATTAACAGAAATTTATTTATATCTATTGAATATGATTATTTCATAAAATGGTTAAAATTTGCATGTATTAAACTTAATTATGATTATGATAAACACGGAAGTGAATGGCATTTGGATCATATAATTCCATGTAAAAAATTTGATATGGAAAATATAGATGAACAAAAATATTGTTTTCATTGGACTAATATAATACCATTAGAATCTAAATTAAATATACTTAAAAAAGACAATATTATAAGCGAACAAATAGAAATTAGTAAGTTACTATTATTAGAATATATAAATCAAGAACAATTATCAGATGAAAATTTAAAATATTGGAACACTATTTATGCTGATATAATTAAAAAGAATGAAATATTAGATAATTTTGATAAACTATAAACGTGTGAGTGAACTAGTAATAGTTTGCTAGTATCATATTAATAAATGTCAATTAAATATGATGCAAGACTATTAAATTGCGGGAAACTCTCGCTAAGCTTTATATACCGCGGTTTTATAGAAATATAAAATGCAGCAGTAGGTATAATTGCCTATGGATGGTAAAAAGTATAAAGATAGAGACAATCCGCAGCCAAGCATCTGTAAAGATGAAGGTTCAGAGACTAAACAGTAGTCGGCGAAAGCTTAAGATATAGTCCAGCCCCCCAAGAGATTGGTGTAGAGGTAGTCTTATTGACAGACGAGTCTACTTAGGGTAGTAGCGTGTATCCCATCAAGAATGACGACCGGGCAATTAATAGAGTGCGTGGCGTCTAAAATTTATGCAATGTCTGGAGTATCAACTCATGATCCAACTATATTCGAACCACACGAATTAGAGAGATTATCGAAGGATTTGGAAGAATGTGGTTATCAGCGTCATGGTTATGAAAGAATGTACCATGGTGCTACAGGATTACCTTTGAAAGAATTAATTTTCATAGGTCCAACGTATTATCAACGTTTAAAACATTTAGTAGCAGAAAAAATTCATATGAGAGCCAGAGGTCCAGTACAGTCATTGGTTAGACAACCAATGGAAGGTCGTAGTAGGGACGGTGGCTTAAGATTTGGAGAGATAAATATATTTGTCTCAGTGTATATGCAAATATATGCTAGTCTATGACATAGTAGGCAACGTAATCAAATTGCGGGAAAATCTATTTGTATATTTATGCTAATATAAATAGTACTAAATTATAATAGTAATATTATAATGGCTTATGCTAATTACATAAGGTATAGTAAAAATCTATTTATATATTGGTAGACAATCCGCAGCGAAGATTCCTAACTATTCTAAAGATAGTGGAATAACGTTCAACGACTAAATGGTTACGGGCAGAAATGCTCAAGATATAGTCTAGACCATTCCGCGAGGAAGCCAAATTGTAGGATCTATTAATCTATGTCAATGTTAATAGTTTCGTAATTTGGGGCAAATGAAATAAGGAGCAAATGCCTTATGGATGTCGGTATAATCGGGAACGTGATTGTATTATAGCACATGGTGCTTCAAGTTTTTTAAGAGAAAAGTTATTTTACTTATCAGATAAGTATACCACAGGAGTTTGTAAAAATTGTGGTTTATATGCAAATGTAAATAAAGAAAAAGATATAACAATGTGTAAACAATGTCAATCTACTGAAATACGACAGACAAGCATGCCTTATGCTTGCAAGTTATTATTTCAGGAGCTTATGGCAATGAATATAGTTCCAAGAATGGAAATAGAATAAATAACTTAATATACGATTAAGTTATAATAATTATTCAATACTAGTTTCTTCATCAACTTGTTCATTAGTTTCTTCTAATAATTCTTTTTTTTGTTTTGATTCTAAACGTTTTCTATCATTTAACTTTTTTAAATTTTCACGTGTTTTTATCTTTCCTAGTTCATAACCACACTTTGGACAACCACGTTTTTTTGTTATAAATTGCGCAGGTTGTCTTTCAAATGGTCCATGAGTTTTACAAACTATAATTACAGGTGTTTTATAATCAACACAATTAACTAAGCTTAAATCATAAATATCTCCCCAAGTTTGTATACTAAGTGTTTCAAATGTATCTGGTCTAAATCTTGCTCTTGATTTAGATTTCTGGCTTAAATTATAATTAATACATTGTTTACAACCAACTTGACCTAACAAATGATGATCAGCTTTTTGTAAAAAATCTCCATGTTCTTTACATGTAATTACAATATGTTCACTAGCTGATATATAAAGTGTTTTAGAATAATCAAATCTATTATTATGAGCTAAATTCGCAAGTTCAATATAATATTGAGTATTCATTTTTTTACTAGTACATGTAGGACATGATATATTTTTTTCAAGTAAATCTTTAGTTTTAACATAAAAATCTCCATGAATAAAACAACACACAGTATTTCCTTTTCTTAATTTGTGAGTCTTATATACACATTTGGAAAAGTCAAATTTTTTATCATATAACTTATCCAGATGTTCAATGAATAATTCATTGTTAGGGAATAAGTGTTTTTTCTTACAGTCAGGACAAACGCCTTTTCCTATTTTGTGAAGATTTGCTAGTACCCAAAATGAACCATGTTTTGGACAAATAACTTCTACTTCGTTCTTATAGTTATAGATAAAGCCTATTTTAGAATAATCATATTTATTATTGTGTTTTTTAGTAGATTCTTCTTTGAATGCATTTGTTTTATCAATGATTATTTGTTCATTCAATTTTGACATTTTAAAGAGAGTTTTATTTTATTAATCTTAAAATAAATGGATGTGAAAAATTGCGAAAATTATAGTTTAGAAGAAATTCAAACATTTGCAATAAACTTTGGCATCGAATTATCTAATAACAAAACTATTTTATGTAATAGAATTAAATCTCTATTTAAAGAAAATGCAAATGTTATGAAGCCAAATCATGTTCCAATTTATAGATCTGTAAAAACAAGTGCACTTCATCCTGAAACACAAGAACGTTTAAATTTAATGAGAAATTGCAAACCTGATCCACCCTATAAATGGATTAAAGCAAATAGCGAAAAAGGAATTAAAGGACATTGCGAAGAAGATATCAATTATAATAACTATATTCGCGATCTAGAAGAATGGAATAGAAATAATCAACAACAGCAACCACAACAGCAACCACAACAACAACAACCGCAACAACCGCAACAACAGCAACAACCACATCAACCACAAGCACCACAACATAACCAAGAAGTATGGAGAAACGCTAATAAGTTAATGAAAGATTGCAAACCAAAACCACCTTTTTATTGGATACCTAAAAAAGAATCTGATATTGGTAAAGCATATTGTAAAGAACTAATACAACAACCACAACAACCACAACAACCACAACAACCACAGCAACCACATCAACCAGAAAACAGAAAATGTGATGATTATACTTACAAAGAATTACAAGGACTAGCTAAACAATATAAAGTAAATGCACGATTAAGGAAACAACAGATTTGTGATGAATTAGAAAAGATAGGAATATTTATAAATTTAAATCAAGCAAATATAGTTAAAAATAAGTATATAGAAAACTTTTTAAAAATAAATGATAGATATAATATAGATAATTATTATGAGATAATTGAACAACTTCAAGAATATAAAAACTGCGTTATACCATCTGATAAATTAGACGAACTTAATAATATTAATTTTGATTCTCGTATAAAAATAGCATGTTATATTCAAAATAAACTACAACAATCTCAAAAAACAATAGTACAATTAATACATGATAATAAAATATCAGATGTATATGGAATTGATAGTAACTCATTTCAAAAATTATTTAGTCCTTTACTTACCTATATTGCTAGTGGTGCGTATGGAAGAATATATTCATCAGGTTTAAATGGAAAATTATCAAAGATTAACAATAAAGAATATCCTGCTGTTATTATAAAGACAGTATTAGAAGAAGATAAAAATTCTAAAGATAATGATAGAATGGATGCTTTGCATGAATTATCTGTAGGTTTTTTACTAAATAATTTAAGAAAAGATTGTAATAATTACATATTTACATATGCTGCACTTATGTGTAGTTCTCCACAAAAATCGAAGAAGAATACAAAAGATTTTTGCATGAAAGAAAATGAGTCGCAAATGTTACAAGTAATTGAATATATTCCTGGAGAGACATTAACAAAGATGTTAGAAACTATAGAATTAAATGAATTAAAATTAATAATGATAGAACTATTTGAAGCATTGAAGATTGCATATGATAAATATAGATTTTGTCATTTTGATTTACATTCATCGAATATAATATTATCTGAGTTAACAAATGGAAAATATTATACTATTGACGGAGTCAGAAGACGTTCTAAATATTGTCCAGTCATAATAGATTATGGATCTTCTATAATTAAGACACAACGTGGATACTTACATTCAACTGCTATAAATAATAACACACGTATATTTAATCCTGAGCATATAAACAAGATAATGTTTGATGTATATAGGTTATATGAAAATATTTTATATAGATTAATGGAGTATAAAAGAATAGATATAGCAAATTCGTTAGTAGATGTATTTAATGATTATTTCGTGGATAAGTTTGAACTTTATGGTAAAAGTGAAGTTATACAAAAAACCATAGATTATGTATATGGAAATAAAGCATTACCAAAGAAAAAATATCCAGATTGGATTGATAATACAAATAAAAATTATCAGATAATGTTTATATTTGACGATAAAATAGATGAGTTTATAGAGTATTTTAAAATATCATATGATATTGAGTAACGTTACTTAATTTTAAATTAAGTAAAATTAATGAGTAATAAGAGGCGCAACATAGTTTGGATCAGATCTTTTTTCATGATGTTCCCAAGCTATTTTATGGCCAAATTTCCAGTTAGGTGGAATTCTATCAGGTTTAGCCTTATACCAGAAAACACAGTCTTCTATTTTATTACTTTGTACTTTATTATTTATGACTAATGCAGTAAAATCTTCAGTTACAGCATCCATAATTTGATGGAATTCGTTTAAACTAGGTATACAACCTGCATAATTTTCCCAAAGAGCTTTTCTATTTTTCTGAATGGTTTCTCTTAAAATAAATGTATAATCGATATTTGTACGAATATTAGGTCTAACATCAAGACAGTATTGTAAACTTAAGATATGAATCATTTTCCAATGTCTGCCATTTTTATAATAAGCTTGAAATATAGGATCAGTTAATATTCTTGGATTATCAGTACAATCATCAACAATTTGTACAGCCCAAGGATTAGGTAAGTGTTCTTTTGCCATTTTTTGACGCACTATAAAATTTTTTATAGCATCCATATTTAAAGAATTATATACGCAACAACCTGGAAATTTAGTACCATAATAACCATTTGAATCTTCTGTACCAGAAAATATTTGAGCAACTGGAGCTATGTGGGCTTTTGATGCTACAATATCTTGTATAATGGTTGACTTACCTGTATTCTTAACTATATCAAAACTTTTTAATAAAAATAATCTATTTTTGTCAAGAGCAAATCCATAGTATTCTCCAAATCCTTTCGATTGAACTTTAAAACCAGAAACTAAATGATTTTTGTTTTTAATTGGTTCTTCTACAAGTTTCTTTCTAGGTATTTTACAAGGTATATTTGTTAATCCGCTTCCAAATATGTTAACTCTATAATATATTCCTTCTTTTATATTATCTTTATATATACAAGATTTTGTAACTTCTGATAATGTACTTGCAAATCCTAATGATCTTGAAATAAATAAAATGTCATCAGCCAATTGTTTATTTTTTTGTGTGATTTCATACATTTTATTTTTAGTATCAAAGTATCCATCAGTATCAATTAATCCAGCTAATAATTCAAGTCTAATCTTTCTAGAATTAGTTTTATATATATTTGGAATATGTTTATTGTTTAATAGTTTATATGAATTAAATGCATTCAATAAACTATTTCTATCTTTTGTTTTACTTTCACTAGTTATAGAATATCTATATTTAGCTTCTAGCTTATTAAAGCATAAATTCAAATCATTTGCATAATTTTCGCAGTAATCAATAACTTCTTTATCAATATTTGTTATGTTTAAAGTAGCACTTGTACCATCTCCTAACCATAAACCTAAAAAATATGGATCAATATCTACATCTTTTTCATCCCAGTTAACACCTGATGATCTTACTAATTTCCAACGTTTCTGCCATGTTGAAGATTTTTGTAAATAATCCTTAACACTAATAATTATTCTTGTACCTTTTACAATTTGGTTATAACCAGTACATTCTAATACTAAATCGTGTTTTAAATTAACAGTATAAGAATCACCTTTATTTGGAATAATTTGATACATTTCTTCAAAATCATGAAATAATTCCTGTACTATTCTAGGAGTATTATCATCACCCATCAAAATATCTCCTACAATGACATCTTCTACCTTTTTAATGCTACCGTTATACATTAAAACTTCAGTTCCAGGAGCAAAACATCCTGGTTTGCCTATGACTACAATTTTAACACCGCTATTATCTGAAACTTTTTGTGGTGGAATACTATTCATATCAAATTCTTTTAAATAAATTGTTTCTACATTATTAGGATTATCATCCATATCGTCATCTCTATCGTTTATATTATCTGAATGTTTTTCAGGACTTCTTCTATGACGGGAAATTCTCTTTCTTCTTTGATCTTTTCTATCTTTCCTAATTAGATTAATATCTTTATCATCTTCGTCATCATGTAAAAAAGAAGTTCTTCTTATATTTGAACTTGGTAAATCATCATCAAAATTCATATAGTCATCATTCATGTTTAATTATATTTTATATATTTTCTTTTTAACCTATAATTATTTTTTTAACTCATTGGAGAAAAATTCCAACCTAGAATTTCACAACATTGCTGATAAATGTCGTCATGTTCTCTCAATCTGTTAGGTGTTCTTAATGTATTTAGATCGTCATCTGCTACTTTCACTCTTTGTTTTTTAAGTAATTGACGTAATATATAATGATTACTTAAGAAGTTTTTTCTATCTAAGTTAAGTTTAAAAAAAGCTTCAACTAACTGGTCAAAATCATCATATAATTGCTTTTCATATTTAGAAATATTTGGACATGGAATACCTGTAATTTTGCTATAAATTAATTGAAAATCTTCGTAATATTTAGCATTATCAGTTTCTTCAAGAAATATTCTAATGTGTTGTTTTTTAACTAAACTATATGGATTTGTTTCGTCATTTGAAAGAAGTCCGTGAGTTTTAATCATTTTTCTCACATCTTCAAAAACTGATTCTGGAATAAATTTATGCTGTACACCTTGAAATTGATTAACAGTATCTTTAAAGTGACACTTTTTCTCGTATTTATAACGTTGATTCATATTCACTCTACTAAAATCTTGAAAATTTATATTAGTGCTTATAGCGTTTGTATGTTCATCTTCTAATGATTCTACCTTTTTATCTGTTTTTTTAGCAACTGTTTTTTGAATCTCAATACAGCTTTTAGAATAGAATAAATCAACAAGTTTTTGATCAAAGTATATTCTTAAAATTTTAAGATATTCTTCTATAAGCTCAATCTCTTTTTGATCATTATTTGTAGCTTGTGTTTTTTTTGCTTTCCCAAAAAAACGTATAATTGGCTTTTTTATTAAATCGTTATAACTTAATATTATATGATCAAGTTGAGTTAACATACAGTCTGAATATAACTGTATATTTTGATCTTCTTCTCTAAATTGTTCGATTTTATCCATTCTATCCTTAAAGTCTCTGTAATTTAAAGATATTGTTTTTTCACATTCATGATCAAGATAGTCGATACATTCATCTATTCCGTAAGGAATAGTGGATAAGTTTAGTTCATCTAACATTTTAGTAATAACAGGAACTTCATCTTCTAGAGTAGATTTACAGTCTTCAATATATTTACAAACAATCTCATGTAATTTTATTAAATCGCAAACACGAGTATGATTAACTGTTTCCATTTTACAAAATGGAAAATCTCTTTAAATCTTTTTAAAAATAATAGTATCTTGTATTAAGTCTACCTGCTGGAGCTGGAGCAGCTGCTGGAGTAGCTGCAGAGTCTTTAGTACAATAATACCAACAAGCAGCAGCACCTGCAATAACTAATAAAGCAACAGCAGTTTTATTTTCTTCTAACCAGGATGTTTGTTGAGTTTCTTCACGTCTAGCCATTTTTTTAATACTTAGAAAAAAAAAATTAATTCTTATTTTTAAGTTAATAGGAATTATTACGAATAATTCTTAAATTTTATCATATTTCATGGAAAATCTCTTATTTTTCATTCATTTCGCAATAAGATCCACATGCATCGTGTGATGCTTTTTCAAGACAACTTTCGTATTTTTCTAAGTCTTCTTGGGTTGAATGAACATCAGGTTTTAAGTGTTCGCATGTACTTGATATACATTCTCTACATTCTTTAACTGCCATTCTAAAACGAAATTGCTCTGATGATCTGATATAGTTATACCAGTAAACATAACCTAAAACAAAAATTGCAATAACGACAAATATAGCACATAATGTTTCTTTGTCCATTTTTAGTAATATCAAGAAAAAAAATAAAATTACCAACTCGAAAAAAAGTCTGCAACATCATTTCCAAAATCAGAAAGTCCACCAGCTATACTTGATCCTATATCTTCAAAAAAGTCTTCGATATCATCATTAAATTTTCCTGTAAAAAATCCGTCTAAGCCTGCACCTATATCTGACCATGGTACACGTGATAATAATCCTGCTAATGCCCATATACCAAGACCTAAAGGACCACTAGCCAAAACAAATGGTGCCATAAATTCAGCACCTTTAGGTCCTAAACTAGCTGCAAATTTTACAAAAGGAATATTATTGATATATTGTAAAGCTTTTATTGCTAGTTCTGCACCTTTCTTTGCAAAATTAGCAACTGCGTCAAATGCTATTTTTCCATATCTTTCTATAGAACGTCCCCAATCTTTTAATTTTTCTACACTTAAATCTCTAAAAAAATCAATAAGTACTCCACCGCCAATAACTAACCATTTAGCCATTTTAAAAGCAATCATAGGATTAAACATATTTTTACCTAACCAAGCAAACGTATTTCCAGGTAATATTTTATTTAGTCCAGGAATTAGCCCAATAATTGAGTCTAACATTCCACCAATTTTTCCAGCTAACCATGATGGTGGTAAATTTTCACCAACAGTACTCATAAAATCACAAAGTGCTCCTGGACTTGGATTACTTTTAAGATCATCCCATGCATCAAATAATTTTTGTTTTGATTCTTCCCAATATTTATTTATTGTATCTCCTAACAATTGTCCTGGTACGGTACAAAAAGCTATTATACTTAAATAACAATCAACATTTCCAGGATTCTTACATGATTCTGTCATTGCTTGTACACTTTGTGCATAATATCCTGTAATAGTAGATCCCAAAATTGATTCAAAAAATCTATAGGCACCATCTTTATAACATTCACCTAAACCATCGCCCCATTTATGAGATTGTCCGCCTTTCATGTTACAATAACTTGGAGTTATTATACAATTTTGCAAATCTTTTGGTTCATCTGATGCCGGTAAACAATATCCTTTTTCTGGATAACAAGTAATATTACCACGTGAATATCCTATTGTATCTGCACCTTCAACGTATGTATCAAAATTCAACTGATTATTTCCAGCAGAAGTTTTTGTTGTACTACCTGTAATCATAGTATTAACCGCAATACTTCCTTCTTGACGTAATAAATTCTTAACTGTACCTTTTACAATATTTATAGCTGTTTTTGGATTAATAATATTATTCTTGATTGTATCTTTTAATGCAGCTTTAATACCTTGTTTTGCTAAAGTTGCTCCTACAGATCTTGTTAATGCACCTGCAGGACTCATGTTCATTAAACCATTAATTGCATCTCCAGCTCCACCACGTCTAACATAAACTTCGTTATTAGAACGACAAAAATCATAGACACTTCTTGATGTTTTTACGCAAACTCCATTATTACCATTTGCATCAGTTATCCATTCTCTATAATCTTCTTGTCTATCATAAGGACCAGAATTTGCTTCACAACTTTCTTTTGTATCATGATAACAATACACTTCTCCATCTTTATTTTCAGCTACTGCTAATCCTTGATTTAAACAATATTGTTTGACTGCGTAATTATGAGCTGCCATACTAGTATTCATGTCATATTTTAACATTTTTGCATCAGGTTTTAATTGTTGAGTTGATCTATAATTTTCAGAAGGAATATAAGAATTCCAACCTAAAACAACTAAACAAATAAATAAAAACCCACAAATTAGATTCAGTAAGTTCATATTTAAAATTGTGCAAGAAAGAAATAATAATCTTTTCTTTTATTAAATAAATGAGTTCTATTTTAAGAAACATTTCATCATCTAATAGCGATGGTACAATACAACAACCTATTGCTACATATGATGCTTATAGTAGTATACCAGTAGCTGAAACTGGCGATACTAAAATTACTGGTGGTGGATGGGACGTATTAAATTATGTTGGCGGAGACTCAGCATCAACAGCTGTTAGTGATATGGCGTCATCTTTGGCAGGTGCAGGATCAACTATATTAGATGGAGCTGAGAAAACTAAAGATTTTGTGTCAGATTATTTATTATTAGGAGGATGTATTACAGGAGATTGTAAAGGATATAAAGCATTAGGAGGATTTATGAAAGATAACTGGCCTGACGTAGCTGGTCTTGCTGTTGGTATAGCAGCTGGATTTACTCCACTTGATCCATTTATGGACGTATTAGATGCAATTTCAATGACTTTAGATATAGTAGATCCTAGAAATTTTGGTAAAGCAATGGAACGTGATGGCGCTGATGAATTTACAAAAGAAATATATGATAGTATTACTGGTCAAAGAATGGAAATGATAAAAGATGCATTTACTGCAAAAACAGGAATTAAATTACCAGATGATACATGCTCAACATGTACTAAAGCACAAAAAGAAGCATTTGATGCTATACTTGCACAATACGATACAACATCAAGATATTGGAATATTGAACGTTTAGGTTCTAGTGATATGACTTTTACACCACCAGGAAAAGATTACTCATTAACATTAGAGTCATGCAAATTCTTTGACTATGCTGGATTATCTAAGAATCCAATAAAATTCAATAATATGAACTATTATTTAAATAAGTCTCAATGTCCACAAGACTATATAGAAGCATATGAGGAATATTATCAAAATAATCATCCTGATACTCAAATACAAGATTGTCAATCTAGTGATGGATTTTTAGACACAGATACTTATATTAAACAATTAGACTGTAAATCTGTAATAAATGCACTAAAAAATCCATTAAGACTAAACTATATGAAAGATTTAACACAAGAAGAACGTAAAAAACTAACAGAAAATCAACTTAAAATATGGAATGACAATAATTGTAAACTTTTTGATTTATCATTTACTGATGCAGATGGTCCACAACTTAGTTATTCTTTTGATCCTATAAAAACTTTTAGCGAATGCACTCCTAATACAGGACCAGGAGGAGATGGTAAATGGTATAAAGTCAGATCAAGATCATTACTTGTTCCTGAAAAAAATGGTGGAAAACCTTGTGATAATATGGTCGAAAAAATATTATGTCCTGCACTTGACTGTTCACAATCAGATTGGGTACATGATGATTGGGATCAAGTGAATAATACAGGAACACAAAAACCAGGATTTAGCGAATATATGCAAACTACATGGTGTATGAGAAATGCAGAAGCAAGAGATAATACACAAGATATATGGTTCGATGAAACTAAATTTAATGCATTTTTAGAACAAAATAAAGTATGTACAACACCAGATTATACAACAGGTGAAGTAAAATGCTCATATAGTTTGCCACAAGTAGGACCTGGAAGTTTAAATGCTACAGGTGTATTTAATTGGATATCAATGAACTGTGATACAAAAAGAAATGGCGAATATTTTAGATCGCAATATAAAAAATGGTTTACAGGTCCATTAAATGGAGGTAAAGAATGTTCAACTGGTTACATGGAAGAAAAAGCTATATCATCAGATTGTTTACTAGGTGATAAAAAACCATATTATCCAGGATTTAGTGGAACAAATAAACCAACTGATCCATGCAATCCAGGTTCAATATTATGTAATGTGTGGAATAATGAAAAAGACATGGGTCAGCGTCCATACTGTTGGGATTCTAATCATCACTATGAATATCCAGAAATAATATTAAATAGACCAGATAATTATAGAAAAATAGAAAACATGGAAATAAATTGTAGTAAAGCAGGAAATTGTTTAACAGTTGGTACTACTAATACTAGTTTAAATTGCGGAAAGAATTGCGACTCAGATCCAAAATGTAAAGGATTTATGATGGATCAAAATGGTAAATGTACATTAATAAGTAATACAGATGATTTAATAGAAAAAAGTGGTTCTACAATATGGAAGCAACTAAGTAAATTAACTGCTCCAAAAATGACTGGAAGTGATGGAAAAATGTATGATCAAGCTCCATGTTATGCAAATATGACATTAAGCGAAAAAGATAGAAAAATACAAGAAGATGAACTAGAATTATTAAGACGTATGCAATATTGTGCAGAAAATAATTATAATTGGTTTGAATATTATGAAAAACCAAAAATATCAGATAAAAAGTATAATGGAAAAGAATGTGAAAGTATGTACGAAGAAAAATTATGTCCTTCAATAGATTGTACCTTAGGAGAATGGAAAGAATGGTCTAGTTGTTATGAACTAGATCCAAATGATAAAAGTAAGGGATTTGAAAGACAGCGCACAAGAGATTTTGTACAAAAAGAAAAATATGGTGGAATGTGTGATTTTGAAGACTCTGATCTAATACAAAAAGAAAAATGCAGTCCAATAGATTGTAAATTATCAGATTGGTCTAATTGGAGTGATTGTTTTATTGATTCTAATAATGTATGGGTAAAGTCAAGAAGTAGAGAAATATTAAATGATGATGAAAATGGTGGTAAAGCATGCTCATCAAATACTAGTGATTATTATGAAGTAAAATCATGCACTAAAGGAGAAATTTCAAATGTTTATAATAAAAAATGTACTGAAGATTTACTCCAGAAAAGTCAAGATGATTTAATTAAATTATCTGATACCGAATATGACAGTATAATTGATAAGCTGTCAAAAACTAAATTAGAATTATATAAAGATCAATATAAATCAACAGAAAATGCAAGGGAAAAATTAACAAATGATCTAATTGAATATACTACAATAAAAACAGATTATGCAAAACAAATTAATGCTTTGAATATAAGCTTGAATGATAAAAATCAAAAATTAGACGAATTAGCTACAAAACGTCAAGAAATGTTAAATAATTCAAATGGTAATATCGACGTATCAATTATTGATAATGATATTGCAAACTTAAATAAAGATATTGATGCAGTTATTACTCAATTAAATAATTATAATACATTAATGAATAATTTGAAAGAACCTTTTAGATATTCGACACAAAAAGCTTCATCTGAAATAATGGATACTGTTAATACAAGAATTCCATCTTTTAATATTCCTACACTAGATGAAATAAATAATGAATACGAATTACAAATTAAATGTGGTCCTAAATCAAGCTGTTCATTATATAAACAAGAAGAGCTAGAGAAAAAAGGAGTTTATGACACAGATTTTAATGGGTATAGCTTATACAGAAAAAATAGTTCTATAGAAAATAGAAATATAATTAAAGAAGCAAGAAGACTTGAATGTTTGGATGAAGAAAAAAACAATAGTTTGACAGATGCGCAAAAAGAAGAAATTTATGAAGATAATAAATGTAAGTTAGAATTTTATAAGAAACAAAATAATTATGATATATATAAAGAATATCGCGAAACTAAAACAAATTTAAATAACTTAACAAAAGACAATAATGAATTATATGATCAAATAAAAAATAAACAAGAAACTATAAAAGATTTAACAGAATATAAAAAATCAATAGTTGAATCATTAAAGAAAATTAGCGAAGACTTAATAAATATAGATTTGGTAAAAACAAAATTAAAAAGTTATAGCTTAACAGGTATTTTTAAAGATAAATTAATATCATTAAATAATAATCAAGATAGTGTAAAAACAAAATTACTAAAACGACAATCAAAAACCATAAAGACTCAAACTGATATTGACAAACAAATATCAGAATTAAATAGTAATAAGTTAGAACAAACATATAAAAAATCAATGGAAGAACAAAAAAAATTAGAAGATAAGTTAAAAACATTGGAATCCCAAATTTTAGAAAAACAAAATTCATGTTCAAAATATAATCTTAAAGATATTTTAAATATGGAATCTTTTCGTTATAGAAGAGACGAAGAAATGCAAAAACAGATTATCAATGTCGAATCAAAACAAATCGGTAAAACAATCGATTGTTCTGTAAGCGATTGGTCTAAATGGTCTCAATGTGCACAATTAGATCCTAATGGTCCATATCAACGTATCAGAACAAGAAATGTTATTGATTACCCACAATTTGGTGGTAAAGCTTGTCCTGATTTACAAGAGTTAGAGAATTGTGCATCACAAGACTGCGAAGTAAGTGAGTGGACTGAAACAACTTGTTTTCCAGAAGAATTTTTAACAAATGCAAACTTAGGAATTTCACAACAACAAGTAGCAGATAATTTAGTTGGAGGAGCTGGTTCAAAATGGGTAAAAGCAAGAACTAGAGAAATTACAAAAAGACCATCAAATGGTGGAAAAGACTGTCCGCCATTGTCTGATACAGTTTCTTGTAATTCACAAGATTGTCAAGTAAGTGACTGGTCTGAATGGTCAGGTTGTTATAAAGATGAACAAGGTAAATATGTTAATACTCGTACAAGAACAGTGACTAAAATACCTTCAAATGGTGGTGCAGATTGTCCACAACTTATAGATACAGTTGAATGTAAAGCAGTAAAAGCAGAATTTGAAGAATTACCAATATCAGAACCATTTATTGATGAAGATGGTAATGTCGTTAGAGTTGCAATGAAAAAAGTAATAAGTGTTCCAAAGTATAGTGAAGAAGTTATTAATGAATCTGACTTAATATCTAAAATAAAAGTAAATCCAATTAATTGTGAAGTTTCTAATTGGACCGAATGGTCAGATTGTTATGAAAATCCAGATGCATTAGGTACTTATAGACAAACTAGAACAAGAGAAATTACAACAATACCACAATTAAATGGAAAAGAATGTCCCGAATTAATTGAACATCAAAATTGCGAAAGTAAAGATTGTCAAGTTAGTGATTGGACTGAATGGTCTGGTTGTTACGAAGATGATAATAAAAAATATGTTAAAACACGTACAAGAGTTGCAACATCACCACCTATATTAGGAGGAAAAGATTGCCCTGAATTAATTAATACAGTTGGTTGTGATGCAGTTGACTGTGAAGTAAGTGAATGGAGTGAATGGTCAGGTTGTTATAAAACAGATAATGATACATATGAAAATATGAGATATAGAACTGTTACTCAATATCCAATGAATGGCGGAGCAGAATGTCCCTTATTAGTTGAAAATCAAAGTTGCGAAACTAAAAATTGTGAAGTAAGTGAATGGACTCAATGGACAGACTGTTATATTAAAGATGATGGAAATCAATATCGTTATCGTAAGAGAGATGTTACTGAATTTCCAATTAATGGTGGAAAAGGATGTCCAGAATTGGAACAAGAAGAATTATGTGATCGTCAAGATTGTTTAGTTAGTGAATGGTCTGATTGGTCTGGTTGTTATGAAAAAGATGTTAATAATTTTGTTCAAACAAGAGGAAGAAACGTTACAAGATTAAATAGAAATGGTGGATCAAAATGTCCGGAACTAACAGAAGATAAAAAATGTGATGCAATAGATTGTGAAGTTAATGAATGGAGTGAGTGGACTGGTTGCTATGAAGATCCTGAAACAAAGAAAATTCAACAAACTAGAATTAGAGAAGTAACTAAAATACCACAATATGGTGGAGTAGAGTGTCCCCAATTAATTGAATATAAATCATGCGGTCCACAAGACTGTGAAGTAAGCGAATGGAAAGAATGGAGTCCTTGTTTCCAAAATCCTGAAACTAATGCTGTTATACAAAGACGTATTAGAGAAGTTGTTAATGCACCACAATTTGGTGGTGCAGAATGTCCAACAATGGTAGAAGATAGACCATGTGCAAAGACTGATTGTGAAGTAAGTGATTGGGGAGAATGGTCTGGATGTTATTATGATGAAAAAAGTGGAAAATATTTAAACACTAGAATTAAAGAAATTAAGAATTTTCCTAGTGGTGGAGGTATTGAGTGTCCGCCAAGTTCTGAAATGATGGAAACCATAGAATGTACTTCTAAAGACTGTGATGTAAGTGATTGGAGTGAATGGACAGGTTGTTATCCAATTGGTGGAAATAAATATGAACAAATGAGAATTAGAACAGTTAATAGTACCCCAGTTAATGGTGGAAAATCATGTCCACCAGAAGAAGAACTTGAAGAACATAAGTCATGTGAATCTAAAGATTGTAAAGTAAGTGAATGGAGTGAATGGACTGAGTGTTATATAACACAAACAGGACCAAAACGTACAAGAACAAGAATCATAACTGATTTTCCAGAAAATGGAGGTGCAGATTGTCCACAAGAATCAGATATGATACAAACAGAAGATTGTCAAAGTATAGACTGTCAAGTAAGTGAATGGTCTGATTGGACTGATTGTTATTTGAAAGAAGGAAATCCTTATAGATCAAGATATAGAACAGTTACCCAATTTCCAGTACTAGGTGGTAGAGAATGTCCACAAGAATCAGATATGATACAAACTGAAGCATGTGTTTCACAAAATTGCGAAGTAAGTGAATGGAGTGATTGGTCTGGTTGTGTACAAGATCCTGAAACAGGAAAAGTATATGAACAAAGAATTAAAACTATAGTAAAAGCTCCACAGTTAGGTGGTAAATCATGTCCACCAGAAGAAGAATTAATAGACAAACGTAGTTGTGAAGTGTTAGATTGCGAAGTAAGTGAATGGAGTGATTGGTCTGGCTGTTATTTAGATTCCGATGGTAAAACTAAAAACACAAGAATAAGAACAATTACTCAATTTCCATCACTTGAAGGAAAACAATGTCCACAAGAATCAGATATGATTGAAAGCAAAGAATGTGAAGTTGTAGATTGTAAAATGACAGAATGGTCTGATTGGTCTGGTTGTTATTATGATAATGGAGAATATCGTCAAACAAGAACAAGAGATATTGATACAAATCCAACACCAACTGGAAAACCATGTCCTGCTGATTTCTTTGAACACCGTACATGTCCACCAGTAGATTGTGAAGTAAGTGATTGGAGTGAATATACAGAATGTTATCAAAATGGTAATAGTTATATTAAATCACAGTTCAGAGAAGTTACTCAAATACCATTATATGGCGGAAAAGATTGTCCACAAGAATTGCAAAGATCTGATGATTGTATAGCAAAAGATTGTGAAGTAAGTGATTGGTCTGATTGGACTGATTGTTATACAGATGAAAGTAATAATTGGGTACAAAGTAGATATAAATTTATAAATGGTTTCCCAATAAATGGTGGTAAAGAGTGTCCATCAGATGAACAATTAGTACAAAAACAATCATGTGTTAAAACACAAGACTGTAAAGTTAGTGATTGGAGTGATTGGACAGAATGTTTAGATATGAAATTAGATGGTACAAGTGATGGAACTTGGCGTAAGTTTAGAACAAGAGATGTTACTCAAGTTGCTTTATTTGGTGGTAAAGAATGTCCTGAAACTCAAGATGAAATGATTTGTCAACCACAAGATTGTAAACTAAGTGATTGGTCTCAATGGTCTGATTGTTATATTGCTGATGACGGAAAACGCTATAAAGCAAGAGTTAGATATGAAATATCATCAGAATCAAATGGTGGTGCTCCATGTGGAGAAATGATAGAAGAAATTGAATGTTAAATCTTAATTTTTGATTAAGATTTTAGAATTGTTTGAAAAATAAATTATGAGAATTATATAACGTATTAATAATTTTTAGATCATCAATATTATAATCTAATGTAGAAATATCTATATTTGCAAAGTATATATTATTACATGTAGAAACTGGAATACCTATAGGTATATTCAAATTAAGATATGGTAAATTATTCATTAATGAATTATAGTTACAATAATTATTTACAATCATAAGAAAATTATTAAAATTTTCTACTATTGAATATTTATAAATATTCTTGAATAACTTGATAAAAAATCTAAATTCTACTTCTTCGTTATTTTCTATATAGTATCCAGATACATAAATATCAAAAATTCCACCTAATTTGATATCACTAACAACACATTTTTTGTTTAAAAAATATTCGCACAATTCTGTAGTATACTCGTAGTTTAGAAATATACTATATATCTTATATAAATATAATGCAGGAGATTGACGTTCAATTTCTCGTTCTAATAAAAGAGCAAATTCATCGTAATTTAGAGAAAATAGATCAGATTTATTTTTGATAATCGTATTTAATTGATTATCGTTAATTGAATTATTTAAAATTCTAGAAGCAACTCTTTTAATACAGTTTGTAATATTCATTTTAATTTAGATAAAATTTTGTCTTTAATCTATTTTATTATTTCGACTTGTAAAGGAACAGGATTATAAGTCATTGGTCTTGAATCTACACTTAATGATCTTCTTGAAGCTTTTCGTTTCATTAATTTTTCAACACCTTTTTTATCAATACGTATACTCATTCTATATTTTCCATTATTTTCTTCTTCTTTTGAATAATCATCATCTATAACATTAAATGAAACACTTGTAAATTCTATAGTTGATAGAGCTAACATTTTAGCTTGTCTACATTGTTTGCATATTTTAGACAACATAAATAACTTACTTGATACTAATAATACATTTGCTAATAATGTTGTAATAGTTCTAAATCCATCATAAAAAAAATGAAACACAAGAATTGACGATAGTAACACATTGATTGTGAAAAATATAATAACAGTATTTGTCCAAAAGTATAGTAAATTATTATGATCTTTTACTCTTGATAAAATTTTAGGATATCCTTTACAATTTTTTGTTAAACTATTATAAGGATGATCTCGAGATTCATCTAAATGTTTAATTAGATAAGCTTCTCTTTTATTCTGTATCCAAGCAAGTCTCAAGAATAATAATAACGATATAAAATTCCAAGCGATGACTAATTCATTAAAACTACTTAAATTTGAAAAGTTATCTTGTAATGTACATGTTGTACCTGTTTCTTCGCAATATTGTGGTACGAATATACTTAAGAGTGTTGCCATAGCAACTTTTACACATTCAATCAATGTACTAAATATACTATTAGCAAGTTGTTTTGTATCATTCGTGATTGACAATGATTTTTCAATAACAGCATCTTCAACTTGAGCTACAGTTTCTTGGATACTTTGATCTTTTACTTTTTTTCCAAATGAAATGGCATCTTTTACGAAAGATATTGTTTTTTCGATAAAATTTTTGATTTTGGCAATCATTCTCTTTATTAAATAGGAACTATTTTATTTTGTATTTTCAAGTCCTTCTTTTGCTTGTAATAAAATTGTATCATATGCTTTTCTGGCTATAGAGAATATATCAAAAGGTGAAAAGCGTTTATCTATTGGAAGAACTAATTTTCCTTCTATCCAACATCTTAAACGATTTAAATTACTACTTACTTGAGAATAATGTGGAGCTTTTTTTGCAAAACCGCAAAAACTTAATAAAGTTGAACTAACAGTTGTACCTGCTCCACTGGCTATAGTAAACTTGTTGATTACTTCTGCAGATCCACCACTTGCTTGTAAGTAAACAATTGCTGAACCTAATACTAAAAGAGAAAATTGAATTGTTTTATTAATATTATTATTAAAACTTGCTAGTCTTTTATATTTAAGTTCGTCAACTTGTATTGATTCTAATAATATTTCTAGTTGATCTAATCCTATTTCAGACCATTTTGTCCAATCGTCTAAATAGTTGATTATTTCTTCGTTATTATCCACATTTATTGATTCATTATATCTTACACTAATTGGTAGTTCAGCAAGAATATCATTTGCAAGATTTTTTCTGTCAATTTTTCTATTTCTTGTAGTAGTTACATCTTGATGAGATTCAGTACCAATTGGTACTTCTTGTAATTCAACTGTTTCTTGTATAGGTTGTAAATCTATAATATGTTCTAAATTAATTGGTGAATTGATTGTTGAATTTCTTGCGGAGTTAGATCTTGATTGAATTCTTGAAGTATTTTGTGATACTTGTGCGGATGGGATTCTTGAAGCATTTTGCGATACTTGTGCGGATGGAACTTTAGAAACGTTTTGGGATGCATGAGTTGATGGAGCTTTAGAAACGTTTTGTGATACATGAGCGGATGGAACTTTAGAAACGTTTTGAGATGCATGTGTTGATGGAGCTTTAGAAACATTTTGTGATACTTGTACAGATGGAGCCTTAGAAACATTTTGAGATACTTGTACAGATGGAGCCTTAGAAACATTTTGTGATACATGAGTTGATGGAGCTTTTGAAACATTTTGAGATACATTAGTTGATGGAGCTTTTGAAACATTTTGAGATACATGAGTTGAAGGAGCTTTTGAAACATTTTGGGATGCATGAGTTGATGGAGCTTTTGAAACATTTTGAGATACATTAGTTGATTGAGCTTTAGAAACGTTTTGAGATACTTGTGCGGATGGAGCTTTTGAAACATTTTGAGACACATGTGCAGATGGAGCTTTTGAACTTTTTACAGAGTTTGATTTTGAGTTTGATTTTGAATTTAATTTTGAATTCAATTCAGATCTTATAAAATTAATCTGTTCATCTTGTATAGCTTTTATTTCATTCTCAATTTTTGTCATATCAACAACGACATTATCTAAAGAAATATCAGATGGTAATGCTAATGGATTTGAAAAATAAGACAATGAAGGAGTTTGAATTCTTGTATGATCTTCGGTTTGTGTAGACTGATCTGTTATATATGAAGGCTCATGTGGATTAATACTGACTTCAATTACTAAGTTTTCTTTTTGTTCATCTTGTACTTCAGGTTGGATTTCAGGTTGTACTTCAGGTTGGGTTTCAGGTTGGGTTTCAGGTTGGGTTTCAGGTTGGGTTTCAGGTTGGATTTCAGGTTGGGTTTCAGGTTGATTAATGATTTCTTGCGGAATATTATCATTATTAATCTCAGAATTGATTATATCTTGAGAATCTTGAGGATTATCTGACATTTAATAGAAGAAAACAAAACAATTTCTTTTTTCTTCTTTTATTACAAATGGAAAAAGCACGTGCTTTAGCAGATTCTATTGCAGAATCATTTTGGACAAGTGAACATTTCAAAGAAACTGTTTTTGGAGTCAGATTATTAAATTCACAACCTTATACAAATGTCGATTTTCCTTTCCAATTAGTTATTAATTTTTTCAATAAAGGACCTGGTTTCTTAGCTGATAATAGACAAGAAAAAGGAGGAGTACATTATACTGGATATATTGCATATGGAAATGGAATGTATGGAGAATTAATAGATAAAAATACAATTAAATGGCAAGGATTATTAAATGGTAAACCTATATATTGGAAACGTGTAGTTCAAATTTCTGAAAATAAAGATGTTGATCATTATGACGCAAAAGCTGCACTTTTAATTTCGCAAAAAGAAACTGATCTTTTACATAAACAATTATTGAAAGCATATCCTTATAAACCAGGAGTTCAAGGATTATAAAATGAATTAAAGAATTAGTTTGAAAGAAAATAAATATGACAATTAAGCAAAAAATACCAAAAGCATTGAGAGAACAAGTTTGGATTCATTATATTGGGAAAAAGTATGATTCAAAATGTTATATAAATTGGTGCACAAATAGGATAAATCCATTCGATTTTGAATCTGGACATAATATACCAGAATCAAAAGGTGGTCAAGTTACGTTAGAAAATCTTAGACCTATATGCACAAGATGTAATAGATCAATGAGTGATAAGTATACCATAGATGAATGGAATAAGTTAGGTAAAAAACAACCTAATTGTTGCGTAATATCATAGATTTCTTTTCGTTATGAAAAGAAAATTATTGTTTCATATATGTCAATAAGTTCAACCATAATGTAATATTAGTTATACTGAATATATAAAGTATCATCATTTGAGCTATTGCAACAGCTCTTAGTAAATTATTTTTTGGCGCAATATCTCCATAACCACATGTACTTTGAGTGACAAAAGCAAAATATATACAATCAGCAAGAGTGAGTTCTTTTAATCCAGAAGCGGTAATCCAATTTTCACCATCTCTAAAAAAATAGTAATAAATTCCAGCAAAAAATAGTGCAGTTATAATAAAATTATCTAATATTTTCTTGATTTCAGAAGCGAACATAATTTTATTTTAAATTAAGAAAAAAAAACTAGATATTGATAAAATGGTTAACAACGATAATTTAGTTAATAAATTACGTACTGTTGCATATTATAGTCCTTATGATCATAATTCTGGTAATCCTTATTGGTCTACCGGTTCAATTGGATTAGGAACAAGTAATATGGCTGGACGTATAAATTTATCCAATGGACAAAATACTAATACTAGAATTGTATTAGGTCCAAGTACAAGTTCAACAAATTTAGATTATTGCTCAATCATTGAATCAAATAATACAGGTTCCTTAAATTATGGTTCAGATTTACGTTTTTATACACATAGCACAACTACAAGTACAACATCTACTGAACGCATGAGAATAGATGCAAATGGTAATATAGGTATTGGTACAAATTTACCAAGTTATAAATTAGATATTTTAGGAACAACTAATGTTACAAGAATTAAATCAAATCAAAATGCAGTATCTTTATTATTAGAAGATGGAACAACTAATTTATCTTTTATTACAAGCTCTCGTTTTGGTACATTAACAAATGGTTGGATTACTATCGATCCTAATGGCGGTACACCTTCAGGTGTTGGTTTTTGGGATAATATAGCTCTTAGTGGTCAAATGACAATAGGAGGAAGTTATGCATCAACTGCTGCTCCAAGTAACGGTTTAATAGTACAAGGACAAGTTGGTATTGGAACAAGTTCTCCTGTTTCTGGAACATCATTAAACGTATCTGGAGGAAAAACCTTATTGTATTCAGGAGGAGGTAATACAACATTATCATTAGGTTTAACAGTTGCATGTGATCCTGCTGCAAATTACGTTTTAGGAGCAGATCCAGGAGATTCCCTTAGAAATACAACGTTAAGTTCAAATACAGCAGGTCGACCTGTAATATTTTGTATGAGAAATTTGGCAACGAATCCATTTTGGGATATTATAATGGATCCAAATACATCATCAAGTCTTTATTTTGCGACAAGTGCAGGAGCTAACGTTCTTTCATTAAAATCTTCTGGAAGAGTAGGAATCGGAACTACAACACCTGGTTCTTTATTAGATATTGATAATTCAAAAATAGATCAATTCGCATTATCAGTCTCATCTACAGGATCATCATATAGTACAACAACACAGTCAAGTATAAATCAATACTTTATATCAGGAACTGTAGCAACTATTAATACAAAACCAGGTGGAATTAATACAGCATGTTTAATTGATATTGGTGCTTATAACTCATCTAATGGTAATTCAAATGTATATTTTGGATGTGCTGCTGGAAATACAAATGGATCTGGTTATTTTGTTTTTGGAAGAAGGACAGGAGTTAATTCGTGGGCAGAGTCAATGAGATTAGATACTAATGGATATCTAGGCATTGGAAACACATCTCCAATGTATAATTTAGATGTTACAGGTCATTTTGGTATTTCTAATGGTGGTACTTATTACGCAAAAACAAGTACTGGATCGTATGAAGTATTTATGCATCCAAGATGGTCAAATAATGCAACATATTTAAATTATGGAAGTGCAGGATTTTATATACGTAACAATGATGGAACTACTACCAGAATGTTTATGGGTTCAACTGGATATATTGGCATAGCAACTACAAGTCCACTTGCACCATTACATATAGTTTGTCCAGGTAATGCACAACCATTAGTTGAATCAGATACAAATCCTGGTTATGGGTTTAAGACTACAGTTTCATCTGTAGTTAGAAGTGCAAGTATAACGTTAAAATCTGGAGCAAGTGATAAAGCCATGCAGTTTTACAATCAGACAGTAACATCGTCAGAAATGTCTTATAATTTCTTGAATGGTTCAGCTGGATCTTTATTTTGTATACTAAATAGTGGAGTATCTTTATTTGGTGCTACTACAGTTAGTACAACTCCTAAAGTTTATATAGAATATGCTCAAGGAACAAATACTCCTGATTCTGGAGGTTTATATATTTACAATCCAACTAATTCTGCTAATCAACATTCATCTATCTTGGTACGCACGGCAGGATCTTCAGCAGGAAATCCATACTTAGCCCTTGATATAGCAAATGTAGGTGGTTGGTCCATTGGAGTTGATAGAGCAGATTCAAATAAGTTGAAATTTTGTAATAATTGGAACTTTGGAACATCTACAAATACAAAATTTAGTTTAGATGCAAATGGTTCAATTGCAGCATCTAGTGCAACATTTACAGGATCAATAACAGTAAGTTCAGGAAATACTACAAATGCAGGAATTATATTAGCAGATGACGGAGATATTGTTGATCCTAATACAGGATATTGTGCAATGAGATTCAGTTATGGAGTTCAAATTTATTCTGCAAATAAAGGTGGATCAGCTGCAATTACTTTAGGAAGTAATGGTAATGTTTATTGTAATTTAATATGTCCAACTGAGTTATATACTACGAATGATAATAGAACAATTACAAGTTCTTATGGTCAAAATAAAGTACGTTTTGGTTTTACACAATATGGTTTAAATTCAAGCGGAGATTTTGCAGATTATATATTTATGAATACATATAGCGATACAACTGGAGGATTTCCAAATATTTTAATGTTTGCTAAAAACTCTGTAAATGCAAGACTTTATGGTAATAGTAATAATTTTTCAAAATATAAAGACTTTGTCATGACAAATGAAAATTCAGTAAATGTTACATTAGGTGGAACACTTACAACAAGTGGACGTATATTTTGCGGAAGTGCTGGAAATGGAGGAATATGGGTTGATGGAGGATCGCAACAATTTGTGGGAAGTGTAGATTCAACCAGTATGGGTTTGTATAATAATGGAGCATGGAGACTTTCAGTTTTAAATAATGGTACTGTTACAATAGCTAATGGACTAGTTAATAATGGTTATTATTATAATAATAATAGAATGATAATTATGAGTAGTCAAAATGGTGGAACTAATAGAGGAATATGGATGTGGAATGATTCTGATTCAAATTGGGTTATATATATGGCTGCTCCTGGTGGAACAACACCAAGTGGTGCTTCATGTCCAGGATTTATGGGAATAACAGGACACTCTATAAGAATTCGTACAGCAAATGGTGCTACTAATGGATTGCTATATGAAAATAATAGTAATGTAGGATTATGGGGTGTTGGTGGTGATGGAATGATGTATTTTCAAAATATGATGTCACGTCAAGATACTTATAATACAACTCAATCAGATACATTAAATTGGTATGATTCTCCTTATTATGATTATGCTTCAGCAACATCATATGATACAACTAATAAAGGTTATGCATTTTATATTTATGGAGTTAATAATGGTTATGCATCAAATGATACAAGACGTGCAATTCTTGCATGTCATAGAAGAATGGATATTACAAGATATTCAAATTTTGTATTACACGACGGTGGAGGTGGATATTATTGGTTTACACATGATACAACTACAGAAACTATAAATGCAGATATACCAATAACTATAAGTAGCAGTGTTGCTACTACAAGTTTATTTACATCAGATGCGAGAATAAAAAAAGACATAAGATTAGTTGATACAGCAGATTGTTTAAATAAAATAGACTCAATGCAAGTAACTAGATATAATTATATTTCAAATGATCAGATGACAGGATCAGACGTTATTGGATTTATAGCCCAACAAATTATGGAAGTTGAGCCAAATTGTGTAGGAAATATAGACGATTATGTACCAAATATAAATCAGTTCTGTATAATACATGATTTAAATACTTCTATTTGCATGACAGGAGGTTGGATAACAGATTCTGATCAACGAACATCATATCAAAAACGTATACCAAATGAAAATATAACTGAATTTTTCTATAAAATAGATTTGATAACTACAGACTTAGTTGTAGGAGATCATGTAAAAATTACTTTAGAGTTACCACAAGATTCAGTTGTAACTGAAATTCATGCAGATAATATTGTTGTTAAAGTTGATAAATACTTTGATCCAATATGGCAAGTATGTAGAAATTATACTCCAGGATTTTATACAGGTGAAAATGGAATTAAAGCTGAAATGCGAATTGATCCTAATATAACATTTTATAAAACATATGTATATGGTAAACGTGTAAGTGATTTTCATGTATTGGATAAAAATAGAATATATGCTATTGCAGTTGGAGCAATACAAGAATTATCTAAAAAAGTTCAACACTTAACAAACGAAAAAAATACGTTAGAACAACGTTTATCAACTACAGAAAACTTAATTCAACAATTAATACAAAAATATCCAATTTAAGTCTTTTTAATACTTTAAATTTCGTAAAGTATTTTTATGAATTAAATTCTTTTAATTATTTAAATGGTTCAGTTTGATCCAATTATTCAGCAACTAAGGAACGTTACTTATACAGCACCTATTAGTCAAACTGGCGGAAATCCTTATTGGGCAACTGGTTCTATAGGTTTGGGTACAAGTAACATGGCAGGAAGAATTAACATATCAAATGGAGATAACACACCTACTAAAATAGTTATGGGACCAAGTATAAGTTCTACAAATCTCAATTATACATCTATTATAGAATCTGTAAGTACAGGATCTTCTAATTATGGTTCTGCTTTAAATTTTTATACACATGGAACAACTACAAATAATAATCCAACATTTCGAATGACTATTAATGAAAGTGGAAACGTTGGTATTGGAACAAGTAATCCATTAGTAGCACTTGACGTTAATGGAACTATTAAATCAACATATTATACAGGAAGTAATGCATCTTTTACAAATTTTGTATCAACATCATTTACCGGTACTAATAATTGGTTAACTAATATTACAGGAACTAATGCATCGTTATCTTATTTAAATACTACTACATTAACAGGAACTAATATCTATTCAACTTCATTATATACTAATACTATTAGTACTAATTCTGGAAATACACTAACTATTGGAAATGATTCTAATACAACAACGTTAAATTTAGGTTGTGGATCTAATACTCAAACAGTTAATATAGGTACAAATGCAGGAACTACAACAATTAATATTGGTGGAAGTGGAGATACAGTTAATATTGCGGGAACATTAAGTTATGTTCAAACAACAAATACCCAAGTAAGTGATTCTTTACTAACATTGAATAAAGGTGGAGCGGCATCAAGTGCAACTAATTCAGGTATTGAAATAGAAGAAGGTGGGTCAATAACAGGATACATGAAAACATCAAGCGATCGTCAAAGCATACAAATGAAAGCACCAGGAAGTGCAACAGTAATGACACTAAATCAGTCACTTACATCAAGTGATTCAGTTCAATTTGGAAATATTGGAGCTGGAACAGCTCCAAGTTATAAAATTCATGCATTATCTACGGGAGGTGATATTGTAGCAATTGAGTCAACAACCGCAACTAGTAGATCAACATTACGTTTTTTAACAAATGGAAATGACTGGGAGTTAGGTGCAAGAGGTTCAGCTGACTCAGTAAAAGCAAATTCATTTTATTTATATGATAATGCAGCAAGTGCATATAGACTATTAATTGATTCATCAGGATATTTAGGTATAGGTACTACAAACCCATCTACAACATTACATGTAAAAACTCCAAGTGCAGCTGTAGGAGTATTATTTGATGATGGTACAACAAATTTAAGTTTTGCAACAAATTCACGTTTTGGTACATCAACTGCAGGATGGATAACAATAGATCCAAACGGTGGTACACCTTCAGGTGTTGGTTTTTGGGATAATATAGCTCTTAGTGGTCAAATGACAATAGGAGGAAGTTATGCATCAACTGCTGCTCCAAGTAACGGTTTAATAGTACAAGGACAAGTTGGTAT